>Ga0307412_10000074_pt1 | contig 99093 bp, 83 predicted proteins | sample DK1Cmetagenome_3_FD_203823 | JGI IMG/M metagenome (GOLD analysis project Ga0307412, IMG submission 203823) | Maize rhizosphere microbial communities from greenhouse at UC Davis, California, United States - DK15-C-1 | ecosystem: Host-associated > Plants > Roots > Rhizosphere > Soil | place: USA...
CAAGTACATCTAAAAAATAATGTGAAATTAAAAACCTATAAAAAACAAAATCAGAATAGAAAAATTCCTACTCTGATTTAATTATATTTGGGTAATAAACCTAGTCAACCTTTTTCAGGACTAGTCAATATGCTTTTAATTTCTTGCTTTTTGCTTTACATTTCCTAAAATATCCGGGAAATAAAGATCCGCCAGATGGTCAAATTCATCCCCTCTCATGAACATTGTGGCATCCACTTCTTCGTAAGAACTTCTTCCTGCCGCTGCGATCAGCTCATTACAGGTATGCAGTGTGTTTTTATGGAAGTGATATACTCTTTCACTTTTGTCAGTAACATCCAGTCCTTTAACCAGCATTTTATCCTGAGTGGCAACTCCTGTCGGGCAATTGTTATTGTTACATCTTAAGGCCTGAATACAGCCTAATGAGAACATAAATCCTCTCGCATTATTACACATATCCGCGCCCATTGCTACTGCTCTCAGAATATCTAAGCTTGTCAGAACTTTTCCGCTGGCAATAACTCTTAGTTTACTTCTTAAATTATAATTATTAAGGGTCCTGTTAACGAAAATAAGAGCCGGTTCCAAAGGCATCCCTACTCCATCTGAGAATTCAGGCGGTGCAGCTCCTGTTCCTCCTTCTGCCCCATCTATGGTAATAAAATCCGGATAGATTTTTAAAACATTCATCTGCACACAGATATCCTCAAATTCTTTGGTATCCCCAATACAAAGTTTAAATCCGGTTGGCTTCCCACCCGAAAGCTCTCTCAATTGCTGTACAAACCTCAGCAAACCTGCAGCATCAGAAAATGAACTGTGGGATGGCGGTGAAATAACAGTAACTCCCGGAGTGACGTGACGGATTTTTGCGATTTCCGGTGTATTTTTCACCCCTGGAAGCACACCCCCATGTCCTGGCTTTGCCCCTTGAGACAGCTTAATTTCAACCATCTTCACATTGGGAAGGGTTGCGTACTTCTCAAACAGTTCAGGGTTAAATTTCCCCTCTTCGTCACGGCAACCGAAATATCCGGTTCCAATTTGCCAGCAAAGATCCCCTCCTTCCAGATGATAGGGAGAAATCCCTCCTTCTCCTGTGTTATGATAAAAATTTCCTTTTTTTGCACCTCTGTTTAAAGAAATCTGCGCCCTGTCGCTTAATGCCCCGAAACTCATGGCTGAAATATTGAATAAAGAAGCGTGGTAAGGCTGTGTACACTGCTCGCCTCCTACCCATACTCTTGGAAGTTCTTCTGCAGGTGATTTTGCATAAATAGAATGCTTGATTCCTTCATATTTACGGTGATTAACTTCCAACTGAGTTCCGAAAGCCACAGTATCGCTTAGATTTTTGGCTCGCCTATATACTGCAGAACGCTGGTTCCGGGGAAAAGGTTTCCCGTCTGTTTCCCTTTCTATGAAATACTGCTGCATTTCGGGTGAAATACTTTCGAAAAAGTACCTGAAGTAGCCCAATACCGGGAAGTTCCTCAAAATAGCGTGTTTCGACTGGTAAGCATTGTAAACACCCAATGCATAGATGGCAGATAACAGGATGGGTATCCAGTAATGCGCTCTGATCAGTAATGCGACGATCCATGTAGCAGTTACTAATACAATTCCCCAAGATAAAAACTTATCTCTCATGAATGTAGTATTTAAAGTTAAAATAAATTTAGTTGAAATTTTGCAAAGAGACTACGCTTTTGCTAAAAAACTTTCGAAGGATGACTGCACAGAAACCGTGCCATCTGACAGGATTTTTTCTAAATTTAGAAATTCAATCTGATTAACGAATGCGGGATCAAAATCTTTCTGGACTCTCACATAATTTTCTGTGAAGCCATACATTTTTCCGTCTTTATTCTCATGCTCCCAAAGAACAGGAAGCGTTTTTCCAAGTTGAGTCTGATAAAATGCCATTTTTTTCTTTTCAGAAAGTATTCTCAGCATTTTATTCCGTTTTTTTCTTTCAGGAATAGGAACCACACCGTCCATATCGGCTGCTTCCGTATTCTCTCTTTCAGAATAGGTAAATACGTGAAGATAAGTAATAGGAAGTTCATTCAGAAAATTATAGGTTTCCATGAATTTCTCCTCTGTTTCACCAGGAAATCCTACAATAACGTCTACACCGATAGCCGCATCAGGCATTACCTCACGGATCTTATTGACTCTGTCATTATACAATTTGGTAAGGTAACGGCGCTTCATTTTTTTCAGCAGATCATCACATCCTGATTGTAACGGGATGTGGAAATGGGGAACAAAGCTTTTGCTTTTGGAAACGAGATCAATACTTTCGTCTTTCAAAAGATTGGGTTCAATGGAAGAAATACGTATTCTTTCGATACCGTCTACTTTATCAAGTTCTGATATCAGATCCAGGAAAGTATGTTCATGCCTTTTATTTCCGAATTCTCCTTTACCGTAGTCACCAATATTAACTCCTGTGAGAACGATTTCTTTGATGTCTCTGCCTGCAATTTCTTTGGCATTTTTAAGAACGTTTTCTATGGTATCTGAACGGGAAATCCCTCTTGCCAGCGGAATGGTACAGTAGGTACATTTATAGTCGCATCCGTCCTGAACCTTTAAAAAGGCCCTTGTTCTGTCGCCTATTGAATAGCTTCCGATAAAGAAATCAGTTTCCTCAATCTCACAAGAATGAACAATACCTTCACTTTCCGATTTTTCCAGATCATCCAGGTAGCTTAAGATATTGAATTTCTCTTTAGCTCCCAAAACAAGATCTACTCCATCGATTTGTGAAATTTCTTCAGGCTTCAACTGCGCATAACATCCTACAATAACGACCAGCCCTTCCGGATTGGCTTTCATAGCCCGTTTTACATGCAATTTACATTCACGGTCAGCATTCTCAGTGACTGAACAGGTATTGATGACATAAACGTCTGCCTTATCATCAAAACTTACTTTATCATAACCTGCATCTGTCAATTGACGGGCAATAGTAGATGTTTCCGCAAAATTTAATTTGCAGCCGAGTGTATGAAATGCGGCAGTTCCGTGAAAAGTAGACATTTATTCCTCCTGAATTTTATGGGTGCAAAGATAGTAATTTTAATAATAATTTCGAATCGATTCAGTCTATTATTTATATTCATCCCTTACTTCAGGGCTGTTCTGGAAGCATACCGGAGATGAATTGGAAGTTTGTTTTTCTTTAAAAAGCCTATCATTCATTTCTGCATTAAACTGCTGAGACTTATTTCTTTCAATGGAAAGTGTTTTCCAGTCGTCATTCTTAATCATTTTCGCAATAGAAACAATTTGTCCGATATGATAGGGATAATGAGCGAGCTGACGCAAAACTGCATCTAACACCGAGTGTGCTTCTCCTCTGATATAAATAGTGGAATACAAATTTTCATCATTGATCCGGCTCAAAGCATCAAAAAAACACGCCCAACCCTCTTCCCAAGAATCCACAACTTCCTGTTTTGTTTTAAAAGTATTGACAAATTCATCATCCCGGTTGCGCCAGGACTTTTCTCCGTCTTCCGTTAGAAAGTTTGTCCACCTTGAAAGCATATTACCGGCGATATGTTTAACAATAACAGCAATAGAATTACTTTCATCATTATACTGCCAGAATATCTGCTCATCAGAAAGCTGTCCGAATGATTTGTCACCTAGTGATTTGTAATATTGAAAACGTTTTACAAAAAGATCCTTCATTTTTTATTATTGTCTTACTAATTTAAAATTATTTTAACGATAAAACCATCTCTTTCGAAATGGTTTTATCTATATAGTTTATTATTAAAAGACCTAATCTCTGTTTTTGACCACGATCCAGCCTGAATATTTAACAGGGGCGCTCATTTTATCATTTTCATTCCAGCCCACAGAATACCAGTAGTTTCCCGTAGGCACCTTCACTCCGCCTTTGCTGGTTCCATCCCATTTATAGCCGGTAAATTTATCGATCTGATAGATCATATTTCCATAGCGATCGAAAATATTCATCACCAAGTTCTTCTTATTGGCCAGTGCAGAATAATCAATAAAATCGTTGTATCCATCACCATTTGGAGTGATTACATTGACAAGATTAGGGACAACGATACTGATGTCTATCGGATCGCAGTCGTAAGAATCTTTGACAAATATAGTGGCATCACCTCTTTTAACATTGCTGAATTCATTAGACTCCTGCCAGTTTATATTATCCATGGAATACTTGTAAGGTGGTGTTCCTCCTATTACAAATACGGTAACAGTAGTGTTTGAAATTTCTATACTTGACACCACAGGTTGCTCAGAAGGATATACTTTTACGTTCTGTACAACAGTACAGTCTCCTGTTTTAAGCTTTACCCAATAAGTACCTATTCCAACATTCGTAATTGTCTGGGTGGTTGCTCCCGTACTCCATTCATAACTGTTAAATCCTGGGCCTGCATCCAAAGTTGTTTTATCTTCCACACAAATAATTTTATCTTTAAGAACGGTAGAATAAACCGGTGGAATAACGGTTAATGTAATTTTGGCTATATTATAGCAACCCTGCGCATTGGAAACCCTCACATAAACCACTCCGTTGGGAGCAATGTATGCTGCAGGTGTTAAAATTTCATTAGTCTGATTCACGGCATCCGCTGCTGAAGGATAATATTTTTTATTGGCCCCGGTCTGAGAGGTTACTGATGCTACCGTAAGGTTAAAAGATGCCGTGGAAGGAGCAGTCTCAATAGAGCAGGATCTTAATGTAGTATCATTTACCACAACAATTGGATAGAATTTCAATGTAATCTGGGCAACAGCAGTACATCCGAAGGATGAAATCACTTTAACAAAAATGATTCCTTCTGCAGAAGTAAATGCTGACGGATTTGTAATTTCATTGATACCGGCATTCAGATCTGAAAGTGTGTTGTAATATTTTTTGGTCACGGTTGGGTCTGCAATAACATCTGCTGTTGTAAGATCAAATACTGCTGTTCCTGCATTATTGTTGTTACATTGGGTGAGCGTTGCATTTTTTGCCGTGATCTTACCGTCCTTAAATTTAAATGTTCCGATCTGTTTACATTTATTGAGCGGACTGTTTGGATTAACTGGATCCGTATAGCCTATGCTGTAATAATATACAGAAGTTGTATTTACAGTTGTAGGAACTGTAATGGCATTATTTGCGGTTAATGCATCGTTCTGACTTGTATGATAACTTACGCTAAAATTAGAGTTCCCGTTTAAAATCCCTGCAGAAAGTGTAGAGAAGTCAAATACGGCAGGGTTTACACATATAATTACCTCTTTTGGATCTGCCGGATTAGCAGCCGGAACTCCCGGAGGTATAAACGGATACGGCTGTAAAGCAGGATCTGTAAACGGAGATGCCAGTGTTGCAGTTCCTCCCCAGGTTAAAGAAAACGGCGCTGTTGTCGAACTGGTACTGCTTACCCAGTTGTCAATGAATAAATAGTAGGTTTGCCCCGGTAAAACATCCAGGTATTTGCAATAAGGGGTAAGTGAGCCTCCGACAGCACTGGTGAGATTACTTGTCATATTTAAGCCTGTAGCCGGTCCTGGTCCAATAACCGTTGCAGCATTGCAGCGTATCGGTGCTCCCAAAGCTCCACAGTTTACATTAGGTCCAAAAATAGCCCAGTCATAGTCGGCATCCGGATTATTCGGGACCAGATCGAAGGTAAGCGTTCCTCCTGTAGCAATCGTTATTTTATACCAGATCGAATTGTGCTCACCGGTTCCATCTATACAGCTTCCAGAATTCACCAATTCTTTAATATTGCCATATCCGGTCGGACTGTAAGTAATATTGGAATTTCCACAGACGGCAAGCGCTGTTGAACAGTCTGCCTGTGCAAAGAATACCTGAGAAATACCTAAAAAAATAAGGAGTAAAAGTTTTTTCATAGATATATAGTTTTTAGTTATTGATTTGAAAACCAAATATATGTGCTGATTGACAACACATACATCAAATATACCTATATTTTAATCACAAACAATGGATTTTTAAAAATCCTTAAATTATTTTAAATGAAAACACTAAATAATTACGATATAATACAATAAAACCCAACTATTTTATGCTCGTAATATTCCCACAGAGATTTTCGAGATGGAAAATTTTATGAAACGGACTTTTCACTTCCTGCAAATGTTCTTTATCCTGAATAAATGTATATCTTGAGGCAATGGAATTCATATCTGAAACAATCACCAGCCAGCATTCATCTACGGAAGTATCATAATATGGAAACTTTTCATTTTTCTTATCGATAAGTTCAAGGATCTTTTCAGAACAAAGCTCATCAAAAAGGTTCATGCTGTATTCATGGGTAATAAAAACATTTCTGCGGTGAAAAGATTTTCTCATCCCTTTCACGCAGCCTAAAGGTTTGTTCTTTTTAATGCTTCTATAAATACTGAGTATGTTGTCCTCCTGTTGTTCTATATTGTCAAATTTGATATTCGGGTGAAATTCTAAAAAATAAACACCACGATATTTCGCGGTGTCTTCCTGTTCTAATAGTATTTCTGCCTGGCGGAACATCTTATTCAAAGTACTTTCTACCTTTTTCATTTCCAGATGATTGATCACTTCGGTCAATTCTATTCCGATCTTTTTGTCGTTGAGTTTGGCGATAAAGTCAGGACTTTCGCAGGTAAGATTTTCAAATTTGACATCAGGGAAATGATGCATAAACGAATTAAGCAGTAGAATCTCAGATTTCTTTCTATACTTTTCGCGGTCATGAAGGAGAGATTCGTCTATTTTACGGTGATACTTTTCCATCGGCTTTTTTTTCAAATGCCGGTTCATATAGTATAGGCTCAGATTCTTTATTAAATCTTCATCAGAAAATGTCTTTTTCATAGGTGATTTTTTTATGTGACCAAGAGCACATGCCATATTGGTTTTCACCGTTAGAAGTTTTTGATTTTCAAAAATTTACATATTAAAGGTAAGTAAAAAAACTATTCACGGGATACTTTTAAATTAATTTATCAAATAATTAATGTAAAGTTTATTTTCATAATCAATACCTTTAGCGTTCAAATTATAAAACTGTGATTTATATGGATTTTAAAAATTTTAAAATACCTTACAGCATCAATCCACAATATTCTAAAAAAGCCGTCTATTTTTCGATGGAATTTGCCATTGAACAGGTTTTGAAAATATATTCGGGAGGCTTGGGATTCCTTGCAGGATCCCATATGAGAAGTGCATACAACCTGAAGCAGGATCTTATCGGGATCGGAATTCTCTGGAAATTCGGTTATTATGACCAGGCCAGAAATCATGACCAGACGCTTCAGCCGGTCTGGACCAGAAAGATGTACAGCTTCCTTGAAGATACCGGAATAAAATTTCAGATCGAGATCCACAGTGCTCCGGTTTGGGTAAAAGTATGGTACCTTGATCCTGAAATTTTCAATACGGCACCCATGTTTTTTCTTTCTACAGATGTTCCGGAAAATGATCATGTTTCTAAAACGATCTGCCACAAATTGTACGATGCCAACGAAGCTACAAAACTGGCTCAGTATATATTACTGGGAAAAGGAGGTGCCAAATTACTGGATGAAATGAACGCCGAAAGAGAGGTTTACCACCTGAATGAAGCTCATGGACTTCCCGCTGCATTTTACCTGCTGAAAAAGTATAATGGAGATCTGAACCGGGTGAAAGAAAAACTGGTTTTCACGACCCACACTCCTGAAGAGGCCGGAAATGAAAAGCATAATCTGAAACTGTGCTATGATATGTCTTATTTTTCAGGCTTCAGCATGGAAGATGTAAAAAGTATTGAAGGAGGGAATGATGACCGTTTCAATCATTCGCTGTGTGCTTTAAAAATGGCAAGAAAAGCAAACGGTGTATCCCAACTGCATGGTGAGGTTTCCAGGGCTATGTGGAGTAAATACCCCGGAATCTGTGAAATTACTTCCATTACGAATGCACAGGAATTTAAATACTGGGCAGATAAGCCTCTTTATAATGCCAAAGACGAAAATGACGAAACTGTTTTTGATTACCGCAAAAAACATTTAAAGAAAAAACTGTTCACAATTGTTGCAGATCAGACCGGAAATTTGTTCAATCCCAACATTTTCACTATTGTCTGGGCAAGAAGATTTGCGGGTTACAAACGCGCAGATCTACTGCTTCATGATAAAGAAAGATTCTACCGGTTGTTGAATAATCAGAAATACCCGGTACAGATCATCTGGTCAGGGAAACCTTACCCAATGGACTATTCCGCGATTTCTACCTTTAATATCCTGGTAGAGGAAAGCAAGAATCACAAGAATATGGCTGTCCTTACCGGTTACGAACTCTCTTTAAGTAAGTCTATGAAACAGGGTTCAGATTTGTGGCTCAACAATCCAAGGGTCCCGAGAGAAGCTTCGGGGACTTCAGGAATGACCGCTGCTATGAACGGGTCTGTAAATCTTTCTACTGATGACGGATGGATCCCTGAATTTGCCCAGCCGGGAGAAAATTCTTTTGTAGTTCCGAAAGCTGATTATTTAAATATGAGTATTTACGAACAGGACACTTATGATCTGAATAAGCTGTACGAAATTCTTGAAAACGAAATTCTTCCTACTTATTACGACAATCCGGACCAGTGGAGAAAAATTCAGTACAAAGCTATGAATGACGTTCAGGACCAATTTAACAGTGATAGAATGGCAGATGAATACTACAGAATCCTGTATAACAATTAGAAGAAAATAAAAAATACAGTTAGTATGTGACTGTACAATATCCTTGAACACACTGTATTCCGGTGTGTTCAAGGCTTGTATAGGAGCTGCTTTTCATACGTCATATACCCTGTTCATTGCATAAAAAGCTTCCTCCACGCAGACTGTGCTTTACACTATAGGCTGTCTAAAAATCATAAGATTTGTTGGGAGGGGTGCTCTTAGTATTTATTGTTAGCTTACCCCCATTTTTCAGATATTAAATTTTGAGATTCCGACATATTAATAATTTTTTTGAAATAACCAGCCTTGCTGAATTTTGAAGTAGAGTGATAGAAAAGAATTGGCAAGGCTGGTATTGATGTTTTCTTCTTAATTAAATGAAGAATGCAACATTCACAAAACAATAAGTATTCTTTTTCATCATTTGTGTTTTTTTTGAAATTAAGAAATATGATTTATGAACAAGACGAAGTTGCAATAAAAAAAAACAAGTTCCACAAAATGGCCTACATCAGATATACAGCAATAATACAAAATGCTGATTTACAATATATTTAATATTCATAATACTATAAATCACGAAAAAAAACAACATTAAAAAAGGCAGATCAGTTAATTCTTTTGCCAATATTTTTATCTTTTTTCAAATTTTTGTTATTAGAAATTGAGCAAATACAGAATTTAGATTAAAAAAAATCCGGAAAACTTTCTTTCCGGATTCTGATTTATTTACTTTTCTTTTTGGGTGGTACTTTAGCACCTTCTTCTCTCGCTTCGGAAATACCTATTGCTACGGCTTGTTTCCTATTTGTCACTTTTTTCCCGGAAGAAGATTTCAGTTTTCCTTCCTTGAATTCGTGCATTACTTTTCCTACTTTGTCCTGAGCTTTTTCTGAATATTTGGTTTTGCTCATGATAAAAAATTTTAAGATTTTGGCAGGGATACCCCTAATTCATAAACTTCGGCGTGCTTCAAATATTTTGAGCGTTCTCTGGAAGTTACCGATTCAAAATGGTCATTCTTGATCACAATGATCGGATCTTCTGCATTTTCAATTTCAAAATTAGCCAGGTACCTTTCGTCGGGTGCATCCTGACGCATTTCTGATTTTATTTTCTGTAACTCATCTGCATATTTTCTAAATCCCGGATCAGATGAATGAATGAACTTATATTCATCGCCAGCATAAACATAGTAGTGGAGTTTTTTTTCAATAAGGCCGGCTTCATCTGTAATCTGCGGATTATCATTCCCATCTTTAAAACCAACTTCTACCAAAGTTCCGCCTTTTTTGTTTGCACAATCTTCCGCATCTTTAAAGCTTGAAAATCCTGTATAAACAATCTGGTCGGCCAAAACATAACGGTTCAGTTTCTGGTTGTATGCATTCGTTTCCATAATTATTATAATTTGATTGTCCAGTAATACATTCAATTTTTTTGCCAAAACCTCTATGAAAAAGCTTTTTTATGCATTTAATAAAATTATTATCTTTGAAATCCATTAAAAATTAGAAATGAAAAAAATACTCTTAATTCTTACTGTTGCTGTAGCATTCCATAATGTATCGGCACAGGAAATCACTTTAGATAAAATATATTCAGGATATTACCGTGGTAAAGGCATTGCGGGTATAGCATCCATGAAGAACGGTGAAAACTATCTGGTGATTGAACCAACAGGAATTGCCAAATATTCTTACAAAACTTCGCAAAAAGAAGGAAATATTGTTGATGGTAAATTTGAAAGCTATGAATTTTCTGATGATGAGTCAAAAATTCTTCTTTTAACAGACAGTCAGCCAATCTACAGACATTCTTTTCTTGGAAAGTTTGAGGTAAAAGATCTGAAATCAGGAAAAACGATCAGCTTAAATGAGGGTAAAACAGTCCAGGAGCCTAGATTTTCTCCTGACGCCACTAAAGTAGCATTTATTGCGGAGAATAATTTATTCTATCAGGATCTGAGTTCAGGAAAAATCACTCAGATTACAAATGACGGTAAGAAAAACTCTGTTATCAACGGACTTGCAGACTGGGTTTACGAAGAGGAATTTGGGCATGCAAGACAGTATGAATGGACAAAGAATTCAGATGCCATTGTATTTGTGAAATCTGATGAAAGCCAGGTTCCGGAAATCTATATTCCGATTTATGGGAAAAAGCTTTATCCGGAAGAGATGCGTTACAAATATCCTAAAGCAGGAGAAAAAAACTCTATCGTTTCTGCGCAGCTGTACCGTCTTGATACCGGAAAAACAATGCCGATCAACTTAAGTTCGTTTAAAAACTACTATATCCCGAATGTTATCCAGACGGCAAAACCTGATGAGATCGTCCTGGTTACTTCCGAAAGGATCCAGAATGCTTCAGATGTTTTAAAAATCAATACTAAAACAGGAGCCGTTCAAAAGTTATTTACAGAAACGGATGACAAATGGATCGACACGGACAGCCCTACCCTTGAATTTCTTGAGGATGATTCTTTCCTTTGGGCTTCTGAAAGAGATGGAAACCGTCATTTGTACTGGTATGATAAGGATGGAAAGTTAAAAAAACAGATTACAAAAGGCAACTGGGAAGTAACCGACTATTATGGATTTAATCCAAAATCTAAAGAAGTTTATATTCAGACCACTGAAAAGGGAAGTATTAATAAAGTAGTTTCAAAAGTTAATATTGAAAACGGAAAATCCCAGCTGATCTCTAATCCGGAAGGAAACAATTCTGCGAATTTCAGTAAAAACTATAATTATTTCATTGAAACGTCTTCTACTGCATCAAAACCTCACACCTATGTTTTAAAAGAAGGAAATGGTAAAACAGTAAAAGAACTGCAGAATAATAACGAACAGCTGCAGAAATTAAAGGCAGATAATTTTGTAACCAAAGAATTCATCACGATTCCAAATGATGCCGGTGATCAGATGAATGCATGGATCATGAAACCTAAAAACTTTGACCCTAGTAAGAAATATCCACTGTTTATGTTCCAATACTCCGGTCCGGGATCACAGCAGGTTGCCAATTCATGGGACAATGGAAATGCTTTATGGTTTAATCATTTGGTGCAGAAAGGCTATATTGTTGCCTGTGTAGACGGCCGTGGAACCGGGTATAAAGGAACTAAATTCAAGAAAGTTACCTATATGAATTTAGGAAAATATGAAATTGAAGATCAGATCACCGCTGCCAAATGGTTCGGAAGCCAGTCTTATATTGACAAAACAAGAATAGGAATGTTCGGATGGAGTTTCGGAGGCTATATGACCAGCCTGGCAATGACCAAAGGAGCTGATGTCTTCAAAGCAGGAATTGCTGTAGCACCGGTAACCAACTGGAGATATTATGATTCCGTATATACAGAAAGGTTCATGAGAACTCCTCAGGAAAATCCTGATGGATATGATAAAAATTCTCCAACGGAATACGCCAATCTATTAAAAGGCAAATTCTTACTGATTCACGGAACAGCTGATGACAACGTACATTTCCAGAATTCTATGGAGTTTTCCGAAGCTTTAATCCAAAACAAAAAGCAGTTTGAGTTTATGGCCTATCCGGATAAAAATCACGGAATTTACGGTGGCCAGACAAGACCACAGCTGTATCAGAAAATGACGGATTTTATTCTGAATAATTTATAATCTCCTTCTAAATAAAATTTCACAACCTCTCAATATACTTGAGAGGTTTTTATATTTATATCATTGATGATTTCTACAGTAGATTATTTATTTTATCAATTGAAATTAAAAACTTATTTTTGGGAAATTTGAAAATTGATTATATGAAGACTAAACATCCTAAAGGCCTGCCATTCCTCTTTTTCACAGAAATGTGGGAACGTTTTGGATATTATCTGATTCTTGGAATCTTTGTTCTTTATGTCATTGAGCCTACCGGGCTAAAAGGAGGACTTGGACTCCCGGACAAAACAGCTGATGATATTTTCGGGACTTATATAGCTTTAACCTATCTTACCCCTTTCCTTGGAGGCTTTTTGGCTGACAGGGTTTTGGGTTATATTAAATCCATCTATTTAGGAGGAATCCTGATGGCTGCCGGATATATAGGAATGGGAGTTTTCAAAGAGCTTCCTCTCTTTTACGGTTCTCTGGCATTAATTATCATTGGAAACGGATTCTTCAAACCTACCATTTCCACCCTCTTGGGGAACCTTTATTCTGAGGAACCTTATAAAGCCAATAAAGATTCCGGATATAATATTTTCTATATGGGGATCAATATCGGAGCATTTATCTGTAATATTATTGCAGCTTTCATGCGTAATAAATTCGGTTGGGGTGAAGCTTTTATCACTGCAGGTGTAGGAATGCTTGTTGGTCTTGTGATCTTTACCATCGGTAGAAAACATTATATCCATGCGGCACAGATGAAGCCTGTAGAGGAAGGAGACACCAAGCTTTCTGAAATTTTAATGAAAGTTTTTGTCCCTGCAATTGCTGTTGGAGCTATTGGATGGTTCATTCCCGGAAATATCTTCGGAAGCGACAGTACAGATGCCTTTATTTTTGCCTGCGTTCCTGTTATTTATTTTTATGCTTCACTTTACTTTAAGGCTAAACCGGAGGAGAAACCCTCAATCGGGGCTCTGCTTTCAGTATTTCTGATCAGTATGTTCTTCTGGGCTGTTTTCAAACAGAATGGTACGGCTTTAACAAGATGGGCAAACTACTATACGGACAGAAGCGTTCCTGCCTCACTGGAAAAACCTCTTGAGGACATTTATATGGTAGAGGGGAAAAGTTATGAAGATAAAGAGGTACCTGTTTATGATAATCAGTTCCAGTCTCAGAAAGATAAGGACGGAAAAGCCATTAAAGAAACCGGGAAAGATATCTATTTTAAAAACATCTCTCCGGAACAGCGTGCCGCCTTGGAAAGAAATCCGGAATCTAAAGTCTATTTATACAATACGGAACTGTTTCAGTCTATCAATCCATTCTGGGTAATTGCTTTAACGCCTGTTATTGTAGGATTCTGGGCTTTATTAAGAAGAAAAGGAAAAGAACCGCTAACGCCTACAAAAATTGTTTTAGGACTGTTTATCTCAGGATTATCATGTCTGGTCATGGTTCTTGCCGTTATGGCAGGAGACAATGGAGCCGAAAAAGTTTCACCTTTGTGGCTGGTAGCAGGATATGGAGTGATCACTATCGGAGAATTATGTCTTTCTCCAATGGGGCTTTCATTCGTTTCCAAGCTTTCACCGGCAAGAATTACAGCTCTAATGATGGGAGGTTTCTTCCTGGCCAACTCAGTGGGTAACAAACTTTCAGGAATCCTGGCGAGTACGTGGTACAGCTATGACAACAAAATGAATTATTTCCTCGTCAACTTTGCTCTGTTAATATTTGCGACACTTTTAGGACTTTCCATGTTAAAAAGATTAAACAAGATTATGAGAGAGAAAGGACACTAATCCTCATTTATCATAAAGAATATCAAGCTGCAGAATGATCCTGCAGCTTTTTTATTTAAATATAAAATTAAAACCTTGCCAAAAACTCAAAAAAAACTATATTTGTCAGTCTTAACAAAAATTAACAATAGAATGGATAATATTGAAGCATTAAGTCCGAAACCGGATGAATTTGTAGAGAATAAGAATTCAAGGCATCCAAAAGGATTGTGGGTTCTTTTCGGAACAGAAATGTGGGAGCGTTTCAACTTTTATGGGATGAGAGCCCTTTTGACGCTCTTCATGGTAAATTCCTTATTAATAAAAGAAGCTGATGCAGCAATCATCTACGGTGGATTTTTAGCTTTATGTTATTTAACGCCTCTTTTGGGAGGATTCATTGCAGATAAATATATAGGAAACAGAAATGCCATCTTAATCGGTGGATCTTTAATGGCTATCGGCCAGTTCCTGCTTTTTATCAGTGCCTCCACTTTCTCTGCCGATCTTGGCAGCTCCAAAATGGTAATGTGGTTAGCTCTATTCGTTATCATTTTCGGTAATGGATTCTTCAAACCTAACATTTCCTCGATGGTAGGAAGCCTTTATCCTAAGCAGGAGAAATCCAAACTGGACTCTGCTTTTACCATCTTCTATATGGGAATCAACATCGGAGCATTCCTTGGACAGTTTATCTGCCCATATGTAGGAGATGTGAAAGATGCAACTACCGGAGTAAGAGATATCTTTGCTTTCAAATGGGGATTCTTAGCGGCTTCCATTGCAATGGTAATTGGGACCGTAACATTCTTTATTCTTAAAAATAAATATGTGGTAAACCCTGAAGGAAGACCTATCGGTGGATTACCAAAGAACAATACAAGTGAAGACTTTGAAGAAGGTGAAACTCAGACTGCAAAATTCTCAGGAACATCTTTAGGGATTACAGGATTTTTATTTGTCGTTTTATTCTTCGCTTTCCGATATTTATTAGTCGGAGAATTCGGATTTAAAGCTGTAGAGATGGGTCAGCTGATCAAAGGAATTATTTATCCTTTCATCTATGCGGCCGGTATTTCCCTTGCATTCCTTATCATGAGTTCTGCAGAAAACAAGATCGAAAGACAGAGAATCTGGGTTATCTATATTGTATCTTTCTTTATTATTTTCTTCTGGGCAGCTTTCGAGCAGGCAGGATCTTCATTAACATTTATTGCTGACAACCAGACAGACAGAAATATCTTCGGATGGAATATGCCTCCTTCAATGGTTCAGATTTTCAACGGTATTTTTGTAGTTCTGTTAGCTGTTCCATTCAGTTTAACATGGGATAAATTAAGAACAAAAGGAAGAGAGCCCGTTTCACCTTTCAAGCAGGCAATGGGATTAGCATTGATCGCTCTTTCTTACTTCATCATCGCACACAATGTAAAGGATCTTGGAAATTCAGGATTATTAGCAATTAAATGGTTAATGCTTCTTTATTTCATCCAGACTTGTGGTGAACTTTGTTTATCTCCTATTGGTCTTTCACTGGTAGGAAAACTTGCTCCAAAAAGATTTGCGTCATTATTATACGGAGTATTCTTTATTTCCAATGCTGCAGGTTATGCCCTGGCAGGATCATTGGGAGCTCTTATCCCTGCTACAGGTGATAAATTCACAAAAGCACAGGAAATAGGGGTAAACCTTCAGGATGTTTTAGATAAAAAAGTAACGTTGACTGCTGAACAGGCAGCAGCATTTGAGAAAGCTCAGCTACCATTACACAATCCTACATTTGCAGGATTTGAGATTCACAACCTATTCGAATTCTTTATGGTATTCGTAGTACTTTGTGGTATTGCAGCTGTTATTTTGGGTCTGATCTCTCCAATCTTAAAGAAAATGATGCACGGTGTAAAATAACCGCATCAATAAATACAACAAAACCTCTGCAAAGTCAGAGGTTTTTTTTATTTTCGTATGATGGAAATTTCCGAAGATTCTTTATTTCAATCCGTAAAGGAAATTATTAGGCAGTCGCGCGAAAAAGTGTTTCGGATCGCGAATTCTACTTTACTGCTCACTTACTGGCAGATCGGAAAACTGATCGTAGAAGATGAACAGCAGGGAAAAGAACGCGCTGAATACGGAAAACAAACATTAAAAAATCTTTCTCAAAAACTTTCTCTGGAATTTGGAAGAGGCTTTGATGAGAGTAATTTAAGAAATATGCGATCTTTTTACCAAACATTTCCAAAATGTGACGCGTTGCGTCACGAATTGAGCTGGACGCATTACAGATTGGTTATAAGACTTGATCACATTGATAAAATGAACTATTACATCAATGAAGCTATCCAGAATAATTGGAATTACAGAGACCTGAAAAGACAAATCAATTCACTTGCCTACGAAAGGGTTTTAGAGCATAAAAAGTCGACAAACGAAACCATTCACAACGTTTTAAAGGATCCCTATATTTTTGAATTTTTAGGATTAAAAACCGATGAAAAAATTTCAGAAAAAGATATTGAAACGGCAATTATTGATCATATTCAGAAATTCCTTCTGGAATTTGGGAAAGGCTTCGCATTTGTAGCAAGACAACAGCATATTTCTACCGATACTTCAGACTTTTATATTGATCTTGTTTTTTACAATTATATTCTAAAGTGCTTTGTCATTATCGACCTTAAAACAGGAGAACTCTCCCATCAGGACATCGGGCAGATCGATATGTACGTAAGAATGTATGACGATTTGAAACGTGGAGAAGGTGACAATCCGACTATAGGAATTTTACTTTGCTCTGAAAAAGATGAAACCATCGTAAAATATTCAGTTCTGAATGACAAAAATAATCTCTTTGCCAGCAAATACCTCCTCTACCTTCCAAAAGAAGAAGAATTAAAAGAAATCATTGACCAGGACAGAATCCGTTTTGAGCTGGACCAAAACAATAATAAACAACCCTAATTAAAATCAATCATATACAATTATGAGCTTAACTCTAGATGAAATACAAAATTTCAAAGGAAAATACCCCAGACAGATCTGGAGTCTGTTTTTCTCTGAAATGTGGGAACGTTTCTGTTTCTACGGAATGCGTGGAATGCTGGTTTTCTTTATGATCTCACAGCTTAATTTCCATGAAAAAGAAGCTAACCTTCAATATGGTGCTACCCAGGCATTTGTGTATGCCTTTACTTTTGTGGGCGGCCTTTTTGCAGATAAAATCCTCGGATTCAGAAAATCCCTCTTTTGGGGCGGACTTCTGATGATCGTTGGAAGTTTGATTCTGGCAACTGATCCACACAAATTCTTTTTCTTAGGTATTGCATTTACCGTAGTAGGAACAGGTTTCTTCAAACCGAATATTTCGTCTATGGTTGGCCAGCTTTATAAGCCCAATGATTCAAGGGCAGACGCGGGCTTTTCTCTTTTTTATGCAGGAATCAATCTGGGTGCTTTACTTGGAGGATATCTATGTATTGCTATTGGAAAAGGAGAAATTCTCAGCGGTACTATTTCTGAAGCTATGAGATGGAATGTCGCTTTCGGTCTGGCCTCGGTGGTCATGGTCATAAGCCTTATCAATTTCATTTTTACTCAGAGAAGCTTAGGTACAATAGGCCTTCAACCGGGACATCCCTTAGCAGAAGTAAAATCTGCGACGATTCCAAAATGGAAAGAATACGGAGTGTATATTTTATCTCTTATTTTCGTTCCTATTATCATGAAGATGGTAGCCAAAACGGAATATACGGATTATTTTATGTGGACCATCGGGCCTTTGACACTGATCTACCTATTCTATGAAATGTCTAAAGTAACTGCTTCAGAGCGCAAAAAACTTTGGGCTGCCTTAGTTTTCATCATTTTCTCGATCCTCTTCTGGGGAATTTATGAGCAGAGTGGCGGTTCGTTAAGTATTTTCGCAGCTAAAAACCTGAATAAAGACCTTCTTGGATTAGATCCGAATGGGGTTAATAACTCCGGAGGAGCATTTTTTATTATTTTCCTTGCCCCGCTTATCGGGCTTCTATGGATATGGCTGAATAAAAGAAAAATTGAGCCCAATACCATTGTTAAATTTGGTTTAGGATTTATTTTTCTGGGAATCGGATATTATGTTTTATTTGCGACAAGACTTTTTGCAGACCTTCAGGGAATAACATCGCTGAATTTTTTCACGTTGGCATTATTGATCATCACTCTTGGAGAATTATGCCTGTCACCGATAGGATTGTCTATTATGACCAAGCTTTCCACCAAAAACCTTCAGGGAATGATGATGGGGATGTGGTTCCTGGCCTCTGCTTACGGACAGTACGTTGCAGGTATTATCGGTGCAGGACTTGCTACAGCAAAAAAGGGTTCTACCAACTATGATGCTTTGATCACTTATACTGATGGATATAAACAATTGGGATTATATGCGGTAATTGCCGGTGTGGTATTAATTTTGATATCTCCGTTCGTGAAAAAATTAATGCAGGAGGTAAAATAATAATAAGCAGATTATGCTTATTTTTACATAAATATCAAATTATGAAAAAAATTATAAGTATAATATTCTTATTTTTAGTAAGTTTCAGCTTTGCCCAAGTAAAATGGATGACTATTGAAGAAGCTTTAAAAGCCCAGAAAGAAAATCCCAAAAAAATCCTGATCGATTTTTATGCAGACTGGTGCGGACCATGCAAGATCATGGATAAAAAAACATACGGTCACGACATTATCGCCCAAATCTTAAATGAAAATTACTATCCTGTAAAATTTAATGCAGAAGAAAAAAATTCGATTGATGCTTTCGGAAGAACATTTTCCAATGATAATACTGAACATAAAAAGGGAAGAAATTCTTTACACGAATTTACTCAATATATGAATGTTGGTGCTGTTCCAAGTACTGTATTTCTGGATGAGAAAGGCGGGCCTATCACAATCCTTCAGGGAGAACTGTCGGCCAAAGAACTGGAACCCTATTTAGAATTTATATCAAAAGATTTTTTCAAAAAGATCCGTACCAGGGACCAGTGGGAAGATTACCAGAAAAAATTCAAATCTAAAATCAAAGATTAAAACCATACAGCGGCTTTCAGAAATGGGAAGCCGTTTTTTGATCTCAGCGGCTAATAATTTCAAATAAAAAATTTTAATCTTAGGCCTATTTTCCCGAAATTAGGGCTCATTTTAAAATGACTTTAGAAACCTCCATAGAATACGTAAAAGGCATAGGTCCCGAGAGAGCCAAACTCATCAAGAATGTGTTGGGTCTTTCGACCGTTGATGACCTTCTGAACTTCTACCCTATCCGCTATCTGGATAAAAGTAAAGTATTTAAAATTTCTCAGCTCGAGGAAAGCAGCATTGAGGTACAGCTTAAAGGGAGAATCACACAGGTACAGGAAATTCAGACCGGAAAGGTAAAAAGACTTTCTGCCAAATTCAATGATGATACCGGAACAATGGATCTGGTATGGTTCCAGTATTCAAAATGGCTGAAAGAACAGATTCCGATCAACCGTGAAGTTTATATTTTTGGAAAAATCAATGTTTTTAACCGTCAGTTTTCCATGCCTCACCCTGAAATTGAAGCTGAGGAAAATAAGGAAAGCGACAGCCGCCTGAAACCTATTTATCCAAGCTCCGAAAAGCTGACTAAAAGAGGGTTGAACCAAAGATTCTTTCAGGTGGTTTTAAGGAATATCTGCAAAGAGATCCCCCATCTTATTGAAGAAAACCTTCCTGATTATATGATGAAAGCATTTAAGTTTTTATCAAGGCAGCATACTTTTTTAAATATTCATTTTCCAAAGGATATGAAGCATTTTGAAAAAGCGGATAACAGGCTTAAGTTTGAAGAATCCTTCTTTTTTCAACTGGGTTATGCCCTCAAAAAGATTCATCATAAAACCCACTCGCCGGGAAACCCTTTTCCTGTTGTGGGTCATCATTTTAATAATTTTTACAACCATCATATTCCTTTTGACCTTACCAATGCACAGAAAAGGGTGTTAAAGGAAATCCGTCTGGATATGAAAAGACCTATTCAGATGAACAGACTTCTTCAGGGTGATGTAGGATCCGGAAAAACGATGGTCGCATTGCTTACCATGCTGATTGCTATGGATAATGGTTTTCAAAGCTGTATGATGGCTCCCACTGAAATCCTTGCGCAACAGCATTATAACGGCATCAAGGATCTTTTGGAAGCTACAGATATCAATGTCCGTCTTCTGACAGGCTCCACCAAAACCTCGGAAAGAAAGATCATTCACGAAGAGCTGGAAAACGGAACACTGTCTATATTGGTAGGAACGCACGCGGTTCTGGAAGATAAGGTAAAATTTAAAAATCTTGGGCTGGCCATTATTGATGAGCAACACAGGTTTGGCGTGGCACAACGGGCAAAACTATGGGCCAAAAATAAAATTCCTCCACATATTCTGGTCATGACGGCAACGCCTATTCCCAGGACATTAGCTATGAGTTTTTATTCTGATCTGGACGTGTCTGTAATCGATGAAATGCCGGTAGGAAGAAAACCTATCATTACTGCCCACAGACGTGAAAAAGACAGAACCTATGTGTATAATTTCTGCAGAGATGAAATAAAAAAAGGAAGACAGGTTTATTTTGTATATCCGCTGATCGAGGAATCTGAAACTCTGGACTATAAAAATCTGATGGAAGGACTGGATCATGTGATGAATGCATTCTCCGATTACAATGTCACGATGCTTCATGGAAAAATGAAACCTGCAGAAAAGGATATTGCCATGAATTATTTTGCCTCAGGAAAAGCCGAAATTATGGTAGCTACCACTGTGATTGAGGTAGGCGTTAATGTTCCGAATGCTTCTGTAATGGTGATAGAAAGCTCAGAAAGATTCGGGCTTTCCCAGCTTCATCAGCTGCGCGGGCGTGTAGGAAGAGGGGCGGAGCAAAGCTACTGTATTCTTATGACTTCTGATAAACTATCGAAGGAAAGCAGGACCCGTATCAAGACGATGACGGAGACGAACGATGGATTCAAGATTTCTGAGGTGGATATGCAGTTGAGAGGTCCGGGAGATATCCTGGGAACACAGCAGAGCGGTGTAGTAGATTTTAAAAGGCTTGACCTTGTGAATGATTCTGCAATTATTAAAACGACAAAAAATACAGTTGATAAGATTCTGGAAGCAGATCCACACCTGGCGAGACCGGACAATTTGATCATTAAAAGTTATTATTTGAAACACTATAAGGGAAAGAATAAATGGAGTAAGATTTCATAAAAAAACCGCGAAAAGAAAATCTTTCCGCGGCCCCCTTATAAAACTGTTATTTAGAAGAAATTACTTTTGGTCTGCTTTAAAAATTTATTTTAATAGCAAGAACTAATATCTTGTGATTTGTTGTGAAAATATTTATATGTATTGAATTCTCAGCTCTGACTATTAAAATAAATTAAAAAAACAAAATGAATTATTTTTCCAACTTGCTTATTATAAAAACTAACTGATTCAAGTTGAAGGTATGGGAAATGAAACGAATAAATACTCTTCAACTCTCTTAAGTTTTCATGATTGTACCGTTTTGTTTAAAGATCTTCTATGCTTTATAGCTGGAAATAAACATAATTCATTTTGTTAAACTAACATTGTGACTTATATCTTGATTTCTAATGAAATAATCTATTCTCTACCATCCATTGCTTTTATATATAGCTAATTTGTGTTGCAATGTTACATTTACAAAATTGATGATATTGCTTGGATTTCTTCTTATATTATTTTAATTATTAATTATACAATTTTCACTTTTATGTGAATAGTATGCGATAAATACCATCTTTTTAATTAAAAATATAAACACATAAACCTTTATTCATCCTACTTTCATAATGAAACTATCTTTATTCAGGCCTGAAGAATGATACTGCCAGTTTATGGTAATAATTTCTGTAAGTGACTTTTTGAGGCCTTCATAGGTTTCCGCCTTTTTCATAAAAATATTGGCTCCATTAACGAAAATTTCTTCTATTTCGTTTTCGGAAATTTGACCGGCATACACTGCAATTACAATATTGCTGAATCTGGGGTTTATCTTAATTTCTCTTAGGCATTCCATCCAGCTTTTTCCAGGAATATCATACTTAATGAAGACTATTTCCGGAACAATTACGCCACTGCTGTTCAAATATTTCATCAGATCATCTCCTTGAGAGAAACACTGGGACTTTACCCCTATCTTTAAATCCTTGAAAATATTTTTAAAGAATATAATGTTACCCTCATCATCATCTACTGTTATTACATTCAAATATTCCTTATTCATACAGCACTTTTGAATTGATACTAATGTTCTGGTTTTTTCTTCTTTTTGTAATGATTTTATGAAACTGGGAAGGGGTGATACCCGTTGTATTTTTGAACTGGGTGCTCAAATGAGCCACACTGGAATAATTCAGTTTATGGGCAATCTCTGTAAGGCTCTGCTTATTATTCAGAATCAATTCCTTGGCATATTCTATTTTCTGAAGAATAATGAAGTTTTCTATAGAGGTATAAGCAACCTCAGAAAAAAGATTGGAAAGATATCCATAGCTGTGGTTCAGTTTTTCAGCAATATAAATAGATGCTTTAACGGGAACAGCATTTTCGGAGAAAACAAGTTCTACAATTACATCTTTTATTTTCTGTACTAAAGCCGTCTTCTGGCTTTCAATTATCTCTATGCCGTAATCTTTAAGATTCTTCTTAAAAAGATTATGCTGCTCCTGGGTGATGGGTTCATAGAGCTCCACTTCTCCAAAGTTCAGCAGGTGATATTTCAGCCCGTGCTCCTTTAGTTTCTCATCCAACACCTTCTTACAGAGAGCATTGAAATCAAATTTTACATACATTTTCATCCTGGTATAAGTGTGTCAAATTTCGAAGTAAATATAATAATTTATTTCATTTAAAAGTGAAATAGGTTATATTTTTTAACATAATATACAAAAAACAAAAAAACTCCTGCATATTGAATACAGGAATTTAAACACTAAGGATGAAAAAAATATACTGATAAAAAGCTGCAAAAGCTCAAAACCAAGCATATGAATGTAATATTGAAAGTGATTTGGTTCTGATACAAATATCAAATAAAAAAAAACATCACCCGTTATAGAATTAAAATTAAATGTTACAGAATTTTAAGTCAATTATTTGTGAATTAAGAATTCCATAAGGTAATCATCCATTACATAACCGCCTCCAATATCAAAGATTCCTTCATCATAAACCTTGTATCCCTGGGATTCATAGAAGTTTCGGGCGGCATTATGTTTATTGACATTTAAAATAATTCTCCGATCTCCATTCTCAAACGCTTTACTGTTTAAAAACTGAAGCGCTTTTTTACCAAAGCCCTTCCCTTTGCTCTCAGGAACCAAATAAATCCTGTGCAATTTTGTAGTTCCCTCTTCATAATGGTGCTGGTACCCGATAAACCCTTCATAAGAATTACTATTTTCATCCTGAATCAGGTAATAATGATAATCCGAATTCTGTAAATGACTCCCGATTTCAGCCTCAGAGTACATCTCTGAAAGCATATATTCCATCTGCTCATCCGACAGAATCTCTGCATAAGCGTTTTTCCAGGATCTTCTCGCCAGATCCTGAATAAGGGGAATGTCTTTTTCTGTAGCTGCTGTTAATTTCATATTTTTCTTGATTAAAAAAAGTGAAAAGCCTGAGCTTTTCACCTGTTATTTTATTGTTAATGGTCAATGGTGAATTTTAATTAAGCATCAAAAAATTGACTACTCACTTGCAAAGCAGAATTTACCATTCACATTTTACCGATTGACTGTTAAATTTTCGCCATTTCAGCTTTAATTTTTGTGTAAAGTCCTTCCGAAGCAGGAACTAAAGGAAGTCTTAAATAATTTTTAATGATTCCTTTTTCTGTAAGGATTACTTTAATTCCGCATGGATTTCCTTCTGCAAAAATCAATCTTGTGATCTCTACCAGCTTATTGTGAATTTCATAAGCTTCTTTCACTTTTCCTTCAAAAGCCAACTGAACCATGGTAGAAAATTCTTTCGGATATCCCTGTCCTATTACAGAAATCACTCCGTCCCCACCTGCTAAGGTTACAGGAAGTGTGTATTCATCATCTCCTGAAACCAATGAAAATCCTTCAGGTTTCTTTCTCAGAATATCAAAATATTGAAGAATATTGGGTGCCGCCTCTTTGATCATGAATAGATTCGGGAATTCATTAGCCAGACGAATGGTGGTATCTGCCTCAACATTCTGTCCTGTTCTTGAAGGAACATTGTAAATAATGATATTCTTACCAGTAGATGCCAGCATTTTATAGTGCTGGTAAAGACCTTCCTGATTAGGTTTATTATAATATGGAGAAACAGAAAGTACGGCATCAAATGCAGAAAGATCTGCTTCTTCTATCTGTTTCTTTACTTCAAGAGTATTATTTCCGCCAATTCCCAAAACCAGGGGAAGACGTTTATTATTAACCTTAATGATATGCTCAATCACCTGTTTCTTCTCCTCTTCAGAAAGCGTTGCAGCTTCTGCTGTAGTTCCCAAAACAACTAAATAATTGGTTCCGTTTTCGATATTATACTCAACAAGTTTGGTTAAGCTATCGAAATCAACGGATAAATCTTCATTAAAGGGTGTTACCAACGCAACACCTACTCCTTTTAAAATGCTCATCTGTTAGAATTATTTTTTTCAAATTTAATAATTTACGATAAGAATTTGTAATAAATAATAATGTTTTATTATACATATAATTATATTTGCATATACTAAAAGATATATGAAAAATAAATTCTTGTTACTAGGAATTGCTCTGGCCGCACTTACCGCCTGCAAAACAGCTTCTACGCTGCAGCTGGCACAAGTTCAGCCTCAGAAAAACATTTCTATTAATAATGAGCTGAAAAATGATGAGGAGTTTGTAAAAGTTATTGAACCTTATAAGCAGAAACTGGACAAAGAGATGAACCAAAAGATCTCCCATACCAGCGTAGATCTTACAAAGCAGGGTGATAACAGCAATCTGGGTAATCTTTTGGCCGATTATACTTTTGAAGGTGCTGATGCATGGACGAAAAAGAATCTTAATAAAAACGTAGATGCTGCTCTGATCAATATCGGCGGAATACGTACTACAATTGGTAAAGGCGATATTCTTCTGAAAAGTGTTTTTGAAGTAATGCCTTTTGAAAATGAAGTGATCATTGTAAAAATGAAAGGTTCAGATCTTCAGGGACTTTTTGATTATTATGCAAAAACTCAGGTCAACAATCCTGTTTCTCACTTATATATTGAAACCAATAACGGACAGCTTACCCAATCTCTGATCAATGGAAAGCCTGTAAATTCTGATCAGGATTATTACATCGCTACTTCAGATTATCTGGCACTTGGCGGAGACAATATGAAATTCTTTTCCAAAGGGGAATCTATTTCTACAGGGATCAGATTAAGGGATCTTTTCATTGAATATTTCAAGAAAACATCCGAAGTGGTTCCGAATACAGATGTTCGTTTAAATTTTACCGGTAAGAAATAATGGATAGAAAAAGTTTTTTAAAAGTAATAGGTGGAGGATCTTTAGCAGCAGCTTTAGCTCCCAATATGATGATGGCGGAAGAATTGAAACTCAATCCTTTTAAGTCTGAAAATAAACTCACTATTCTACATACCAATGACCAGCACAGCAGAATAGAACCTTTTGACTCAAGCTATACAAAGAATCCCAATCAGGGAGGATTTGCAAGAAGGGCAAGCCTGATACAGCAGATCAGAAGTCAGGAAAGTAATGTTCTTCTTCTGGATTCCGGTGATATTTTTCAGGGAACTCCTTATTTTAATTTCTTTGGAGGCGAGCTGGAATTTAAATTGATGTCTATGATGAAGTATGACGCTTCTACAATGGGAAATCATGATTTTGACAATAGCCTGGACGGTTTTCTGAAAGTTCTTCCTAATGCGAAATTTCCATTCATCTGTTCAAACTACGATTTTAAAAATACGGTTCTGGACGGAAAAACTTCACAGTATAAAATCTTTAATAAAAACGGAATAAAGGTGGGAATTTTCGGAGTAGGTATTCAGCTGGACGGCTTAGTAGGCAAGAAACAGTATGGTGAAACCATCTACTCAGATCCTGTAGATGTAGCCCAGCATTACTCCAATTTCCTTAAAAACGAACAAAAATGTGATCTTGTGATCTGCCTTTCCCATATCGGCTATGATTATAAAGATGAACCTAATAAAGTAAGCGACAAAATTCTGGCCGCTAAAACAGAAAATATTGATATTATCTTAGGCGGACACACCCATACTTTTTTGCCTGAACCACAGACATTCACCAACAGACAGGGTAAAAACGTTCTGGTGAACCAGGTAGGATGGGCAGGTCTTCTTCTCGGCAGAATAGATTTTTACTTTGATTCCAATAAAAACGTAAAGCATATTTCCTGGAACAACCAGACAATAGACAGCAGCATAACCGTATAATATGAAAAAACTCTCTTTAATCTCTCTCTGTATTTTAGCATCCCTGCAATTCGTGAATGCGCAGGTGATTTCATCAAAAAAATGGACGGATCTTTTTTCCTACAACAATGTCTTGGCTATGAAGGAAGACAATGGAAAGATTATTGCCGCTACTGAAAACGGGATATTCTACTATACCATTTCAACCGGAGAGATTACAAAGCTGTCAAAAGCTAACGGCCTCCATGACGTTAATATATCCGCCTTCGACTATAACCCGCAAACTAAGATAGGTATAATAGGATATGCAAACGGTTCTATGGATGTCATTACCCCGCAGGAAATCAAATATATTGTGGATATTCCAATTGCAACCGGTTATAACGGAAGTAAAAGAATCAATCATATTTCGATTACGGGAGATCAGGCTGTAGTATCTGTAGGCTATGGAGTTTCTATATTTAACATTAACAAAAAAGAATTCGGGGATTCTGCATTCTTTGTAAGCGGTGGTGTATATGAAGCCAGCAACGAAGCAACTATTTTTGGAAACAAAGTATATTCTGTAACCAATACCGGACTTAAAAGCCACGAAATGAATACTACATTTCCGGTGTTTTCCACCTGGTCGACAGAAATACCGGGATCTTATAAACATATTGACGCAGAATCTTCACTTATATTTTCATCTGCCACCTCCGCATTTATCTACAATAACGGTACGGGTACTCCGCTTCCGGCAAGTTTCGGAAACATTCAGGATATTGTGATCAATTCAACCAATATTATCGTAACAGACAGCAGAATTTATACATTCGGACTAAACGGAGTGTCTTTAAACGCTGTAAGTATGGGAGAAGACTGCAATACAGCCATAACAGCCAACGGAAAGGTATATGGCGGAACAATACTGTCCGGAATAAAGGAAGAAAGCGGTACTACCTATAAGCCGTCAGGTCCATATTCAAACTCTTCATACAAGATCAATCTGTATGACAACAATCAAATGTTGGTATCGTCCGGATCCAGAGTGAACAGATATAACCAGCCCGGAGAAAATCCGAAAAAGCCTGGTTTTTATTATTTTAACGGATCAGAGTGGCTTCGATCTTCTTTTTTTTCAACAACTGCCGCTCCAATCAATGTTCTAGATGCAGTAATGAATCCTGCTGACAACAGTGAGGTCTTTTTCACAAATTATACAGTGGGTTCACAAGGTGTATATAAAATGAAATATAATACTGGCAATAAGGATTTTGACTTAGTAAAATATTATGATCTAGGAGCACCTGGTATATTTTACCGCCGCCCAGTAGGGTTTGCACATGATAATCAAAATAATCTTTTTGTTTCTTTTGGTTTCAACGATGGAAGTCCGTCTATTGGAATTTATGATAGAGGAACTGATGATTTCGTAATAAAAAAATTCGGAATAACAAGTGATGCTGTACAAACTCCTGTTTATTACGAAAATATGCTTTGGATCCCAACTTCGAGAAGCAATAATTTTATAGTTTACGACTACAAAAATGCCACCAATCTTTCTGACGACAGTGATTATATATTACAAGATACCAATGGATTTGCAGGAAACTCAAGAGGGACCCTGTCTGTAGCTTTTAGTAAGTCAGGAGATGCCTGGATAGGTACCGACAGTGGCCTAAGAATATTACCTAATGCTGCTGCAGAAATAAAAAATCCGGATCCAAAAGTAGAACCTATTATTATAGAACAGGGTGGACTTGGAGAAGAGCTTTTCAGAGATGCCCAAATACAACAAATAGAAGTAGATGCCGGAGATTATAAATGGATTTCTGTAGATGGTGGCGGTGTATATTACCTTTCTTCCGACGGACAGCAGACTATAAAGCATTTTACAAAGGAAAATTCCCCTCTTCCAACCAATTCCGTTACTGATATAAAGGTAGACAGAAAAACAGGAAAAGTATATTTTGTAACATTTAATGGCATTGTAGCTTATCAGGGAGATGTAGCAGATGTAACCGCTGACTTCGGAAATGTAGTGGTTTATCCTAATCCTGTAGTATATTCAAACTTTAAAGGAAAAGTTACCATAAAAGGGCTTGCAGAAAAAACAAACATCAGAATTGCTGATGCGGCAGGAAATGTAATACATTCTGCGGTAGCCAGAGGAGGTTATTATGAATGGGATCTTAACAACATGAAAGGGAACAGAGTAGCTTCAGGTATTTATTTTGTACTGATGACCAATGAAGACGGTTCGGATAAAGCTACTGCAAAAATAGCTGTGGTTAATTAATGAATTCACAAAACGGTTTTTTATTATCATTTATAAAATACGGCGAAAATGATGCAGTCCTGCATTGTTTTACAGAAGAGGAAGGCTTTCAGACATATTTCGTAAAAGGGATTTATTCCAAAAGAAATAAAAAGAAAGCCCTGCTTCAGCCTTTGAATATGCTCTGTTTTACCATTAATCCGGCAAGGGGTAATGGAATCCCTTCAGTATCAAGATTTGAGCTGGTAAAGAACCATGATATGTATATGGATATCAAAGCCAATACGGTCATATTCTTCATCTCCGATTTCCTGAATCAGGTTTTAAGGCACGAAAATAAAAATCCAAATCTCTTTTTCAGTATCGATGAATTTGTCAATGAACTGGCAGGCAAAAATTATCAGTGTCATCTGCTTTTTTTAATTACAGTATTAAAAATTCAGGGAGTTGCTCCTCTGATCAATGACAGACAATATTTAGATCCCGAAACCGGCACATTCTCTATAAGTCCCTGTCACCAACTGTTTACCAAAGAAATATCAGCCGTCTGGAAAACAGCCATCTGCTCAGAAAATCTCTATGCTACAAAGATACACTCTTCATTAAGAAAAGATTTTTTAGATAGTCTTCTCGTCTACTACCATTATCATATTACAGATTTTAAGATCCCGACATCGCTGGAGGTTATCCAACAGATTTTTGAATAATCTGAAGGTAAGAAAGTTTGAACCCCAACCTTTACCCCTTAGCCTCTCCAGGCATTTCTGTTTCGGATTCTGCCATTTCTTTTTTAGAGAATCTTGGCTGCAGAATTTTTGCAATAAGGCCCGTCCATCCTGTTTGATGGGATGCTCCTACTCCTCTTCCGTTATCGCCATGGAAATATTCATAGAATAAAATATAGTCTTTGAAATCCGGATCCGTCTGGAATCTTTCATACTGTCCATTTACCGGACGTTTCCCGTTGTCATCCATTAAAAAGATTTTGGACAGTCTTTTACTTAAAGAATCTGCAATCTGGTCCAGATTGGAATAATTTCCACTTCCGGTAGGATATTCCACCAGAAAATCGGGACTGTAATAAAAGAAAAACCGCTGGAGGCTCTCAATAATCAGAAAATTGATGGGAAACCAGATCGGTCCGCGCCAATTGCTATTTCCGCCAAAAAGACCGCTGTCACTCTCCGCAGGAGTATATTTTACACAATAATCTGCTCCGTTCATATTCAAGGTATAAGGATTCTGTTCATATTCTTTCGACAATGCCCGCACTCCATATTCGCTTAAAAACTCTTCAGGGTTAAGCATTCTTTTCAGCAGCCTTTTTAACCGGTGTCCGCGCAACAGCGACAGAAGGTGCTTGGAATCCTGCCCCTTCACTTCCCATCTTGATACCAGGGAAGCCAGTTCCGGTTTATTTTCCAGAACCCATTTCATTCTTTTCTTGAAATTGGGCAGATTTTCGATCATTTCATCATCAATTACCTCAACGGCAAACATGGGTATCAGCCCTACGATAGTTCTTAATCTTAAATACATATGATTTCCATCACTGGAAGAAATAGCATCATAGAAAAATTCATCTTCCTGATCCCAAAGACTAAAATTCTCCTCCCCCATATTATCCAGCGAGTTAGCAATAGAAAGGAAATGTTCAAAAAATTTCATCGCCATTTCTTCATACACCTTGTTGTAAAGAGCCAGTTCAAGAGCAATTCTCATCATATTCAGAGCAAACATGGCCATCCAGCTTGTCCCGTCTGACTGTTCCAGCTGTTCGCCATTCGGAAGTGTTGTGTTCCGGTCAAAAACACCAATATTATCAAGGCCTAAAAAACCTCCTTCAAAAATATTATTGCCATTATTGTCTTTTTTGTTGACCCACCATGTAAAGTTCATCAGCAGCTTCTGAAATGCACTTTCCAGGAATTCAATATCAGGTTTTCCTTTGATGTATTCATCAATTTTAAAAACCCTGAACACAGCCCATGCATGAACCGGAGGATTTACATCACTGAAATTCCATTCATAAGCAGGAAGCTGCCCGTTGGGATGCATATACCATTCGAACAGGAAAAGTTTCAGCTGTTGCTTAGCAAAGTCCGGGTCTATTAAGGAAAAACTAATGGTATGAAATGCCAGATCCCAGGTTGCATACCAGGGGTATTCCCACTTATCGGGCATAGAAATGATATGCTCATTATTGAGGTGCTTCCAGTCGTAGTTTCTGATCTTTTCCCGGAATTGGGGTGGCGGCGTTTCTGCAGGATCTCCTTTCAGCCATTTTTCGACATTATAATGATAAAACATTTTATTCCAGAGCATTCCCGCAAATGCCTGGCGCTGTATCAATTTTTCGTCCTCCGACTCTATCCCTTTTTGAATTTCAGCATAAAATTCATCAGCTTCTTTTTTCCTCAGATCAAAAATATCATTAAAATCTGCAAATGGATCTTCCAAATCCTTATCCGTCATTCTGAATTCAAAAATTCTAGATTCCCCGGCTTGAAGCATCTCATCAAGAAGAAAAGAAGCTTTAGTTCCCGTACACTGTGGATTTACAGCCTGGGAATTTCCGTTGATAACAAATTCATTGATGCCATCTTTGCAGTATTTTGATTCATTGGGCGACTGGTAAAGTTTTTCGGTATTGGTTTCATTATCACAAAACAAGGTCTTAAGCGACTGTTTTGCATACACATTTTTAATTTCAATATTTCTGTGGTCGATGGCAATATGCTGTGCATCTTCACTGCTCAGCTGTGGCTTATAGTTATCGTAGCCCCAGTTCCATGTATTCCTGAACCAAACTGCCGGCAACAGGACAATGGGTGCTTCATGTTGAGATTTATTGATTATTGTAAGTTTAACCAGAATATCATATTCGCTTTCCTTGGCATATTCTATAAATAGGTTAAAGTATTCGTTCTGATCAAAAACTCCCGTATCGATCAGTTCATATTCAGGTTCATTTTTATTTCTTTCTGCATTGGTTTTTAAAAGATCTTCGTAAGGAAAAGCATTCTGAGGATATTTGTAGAGCATCTTCATATAAGAATGGCTGGGCGTTGAATCCAGATAATAAAAATATTCCTTTACATCTTCCCCATGATTTCCCTGCCCGTTGGTAAGACCAAAAAAACGTTCTTTTACCATTTTATCTTTCTTATTCCAGAATCCTATGGAAAAAACCAACTGCTGAAGATCATCACAGATTCCACAAATACCTTCTTCACCCCATCGGTAGCTTTTGGATTCCGCGGTATCATGAGTGGTATAGTTCCATGCATCTCCACTTTCGCTGTAATCTTCACGAACCAGCCCCCACTCGCGATTGCTGACATAAGGTCCCCATTTTTTCCATGAAATATCTGAAAGTCTCTGTTTTTCTGACATCTGCTTTTTTTGTATAATGTGAAATGTGTTAAGATTTTAGACATGAGATATCAGATGGCAGACTTCAGATATTGAAATATGAAGCCCTGTTATCATAACCGGCAATACCTCATCCCCACTCTAATACTCTAATACTCTAATACTCTAATACTCTCAAACCCAACTACCCTCCAGTAGAAAAGCTCTCAAAAGTGGTCATTGCCCCGTCTACAAAAATGCTGGTTCCGGTGATATAATCCGCCAGGTCACTTGCTAAAAAGGCAGCTAAATTTCCGATATCCTGTGGCTGCCCAATCCTGTTGTAAGGGATAAGATTAAGCAGTGAATTCAATGCTTCCGGAGTACTCCAGGCGTCTTTATTGATTGGTGTCTGGATCGCGCCCGGACAAATGGAATTGACACGGATTCTGTCAGCTCCATATTCCTGTGCCAGAGTCTGCATCAGCATTCTGATAGCTCCTTTGCTCGCAGCATAATTGGCATGTCCTGCCCAGGGAATAATCTCGTGAACTGAACTGATATGAATAATTTTTCCGCAGGCAATAGAACGGGACGGGTCTATACCACGGCGCAGAAATTCTTTTATAGCTTCTCTTGCACAGAGAAATTGTCCGGTAAGATTCACTCCTATTACCGCATTCCACTGGTCAAGGGTCATGTCAGTAAACTTGGCATCTTTCTGGATCCCGGCATTATTGATCAGGATATCTACGGTTCCGAATTGGGAAACGGTATCCTGAAACATTTTGATGACCTGATCTTCTTTGGAGACATCACATTGGTAAGTGATCCCGTGTCCGCCTGCATCTGTAATTTCCTTTAAGACAGCCTGTGCCTCACCTGTTGATCTTTCTGAAGAATGATTGACAATAACTATAGCTCCCGCAGAAGCCAGGGATTTTGCTATTCCCGAACCTATTCCGCTGGAAGCTCCTGTAACGACAGCCACCTGATTTCGAAGTGATATTTCCATATTTTTTGATTTGATGTTACTCAAAGTTATGGAAACAATTCAGCAGGATGGAATTTTTGAATTTAAAATTTTCTTAAAGTTTTTTATCCATCAGATATTGGGGACCGCTTCTTCCTATTCTTGTTTTACCGTTGTATAGATAACCTGCTTTCAGGTAGGTATGATACGCTGAAACATTTTTCTGGTTAACCGCAAGAACAATCACATTGCAATACGAAAAATTTTCTTTAACAAAATCACCCACTTTATGCATCGCTGTTTTTCCTATTCCTTTTCCCTGTAAGCCGGGGTTTATAGAAAAAGATCTCAGTAAAACAGATTTTTCGTTGTCAGTAAGATCCAGTTTGTCCTCTCCAAAATCCAGGACAAAAAAACCTGCAGGCTTCTCATCTTCAAAAATGGTAACAGCAAACGCTTTACCATCATTCCTCTCTTTGATTCTATCCAAAGCTTTTTCTACCGTTGAAGTATACTGCAGCTGATTTTCATCCAGTGCATAATTAAGCTCCGTGAAATCGGATTCTTTAAAAAATTCTAATCGGACCATATTCTTAATGATGATAAATGTCCTGGTACATTACACCGGCTCTGATCTCCACCGGAAGCTTATTTTCTTCAGGAACAATCGGACAATTGTAATCGTAGGCATTGTATGCACAGTAAGGCTGATAGGACTGATTGAAATCCAGGATAATGGTATCTCCTTTTGGGATTTTCAGATCCATATATTTTCCGCCGCCGTAGGTTTCTTTTTCGTTGGTCGCGTCCCGGAAGGGAAGAAATAAATAGTCTTTATACTTTTTCTGCTTAATCAGATCAAGGCTTTGATATAAGGTTAACGTATAGGATTTTCCATCCAGTTGAAATGTTGCTTTTCCGTATTCCTTATAAGATTTCGTTTTTCCTGAAGAGGTTGGAAGCTCAAAAGGCCTGGCATTTTTTGTCTTACTGAATTTGGCAGTGACCCTATATTTAAAATCTACCGGAAAGAATGGATGTTCCTTAAAATTCGTAAAATTATCTCCACGCAAAGGTGTTTTCTTTGGATTAAGATATTCTGCATTGAGCTCTTCCTGAAATTTCCTGATCTCCATGATCTCTTTTGAAACCATTTTTTGAGAAAACATAAAAAGCGGAAAAAACAGAAATAATAAAATATATTTTTTCATGATTCCTTCAAAATTATGAGTAAAACTATGAATTTTTCATGGCATGAAAAGTTAAAATTGTAATAAAAACACATAATCTGTTTTAAATAATCCGTACTTCAATTTTTTTAGCATATTTTTTGACCCTACAGCGCACATGGACAGAAAGACATTCATTAAGACAGGCATTCTCGCGGTATCAGGTTTTTATTTCCTCAACTCTAATTTATTTCAGGCTATACAGCCCAGGACAGGAAAACAGGAAAAAGAGATCATAGAGACTCCGATACTTATTATTGGAAGCGGATACGGAGGTGCTGTTTCTGCCCTTCGGCTTTGTGAAGCCGGAAAAAAGGTCGTTATGCTGGAAATGGGTCTCAACTGGGAAAAATCTGGGATTCCGTTTTCGAATATGCTGAAACCGGGGAAGAGTGCCGCATGGCTGAAAAAAAAGACCATTGCCCCATTTATGAATATTTTTTCTCTGACTCCTTTTACGGGAACTTTGGACAGAATGGATTTTGAAAATATTAATATCTGGGTAGGCAGAGGTGTAGGCGGCGGCTCTCTTGTTAATGGCGGAATGGCCGTTACTCCTAAAGAAAGCTATTTTAAAGAGGTATTTCCTGATCTGGATACTGATAAGTTCTACAATCACTATTTTCCTTTGGTACACAAAGAACTGAAGGTAAATGTTATTGGAGAGCAGTTTTTAAAAGACTGTTCCTATTATAAATTTACAAGAGTAGGTGAAGCAGAAGCCCATAAAGCAGGCTTTAAAACCATACGGGTTCCCAATGTCTACGATTTTCAGTATATGGAAAAGGAATATAGAAATGAAGTTCCCCGCTCTGCTTTTAACACAGAAGTGATTTATGGAAATAATCACGGTAAGAACAGTCTGGATAAAACGTACCTGAAAAAAGCTCTGGATACCGGAAATCTTGAGATCCTGGACCTTCACTGTGTTGAAAATATTAAACTTAATGATGATAAAACCTACACTTTACAAGTACGGCAAACCGATACATCAGGCGCTGGAATTGCTGATAAACTATTCAACTGTAAAAAGCTGATTATGGCTGCAGGAACAATGGGAACTTTAAAACTGCTGTTACATTCCAATGCCGTCAATGGTTTCCCGATTCATGAACAGATTGGAAAAAACTGGGGAAACAACGGTAATTTTATGACCGGCAGAAACTGGGTAAAGCCACTTTCAGGCGGAACAGGCTCCAGGCAATCGACCATTCCTGTGGGTGGTATAGATAACTGGGACGATAATGAACATCCTTTTTTTACAGAAATCGCTCCGCTTCCGATGGGAATGGACGTAGCAACAGCATTATACCTGCTGATCAACCGGGTGGATAAAAAAGGAGAAGTTTCTTATGACAATACAAAGAAAAGCCTCAGTTTGGACTGGGACCAGAGCCATACCATTAAAATGAGGGAAAATGCTGATTATTTCATAAAAAAAATGAACAGAGCCAATGGCGGAACGAGAAGCCATTTCTTATTTAATAACGGTTTCGGGGCAGATGTGTGCTATCATCCGCTGGGCGGCTGTGTTTTGGGTAAGGTTACTAATGAATACGGGAAATTAAAAGATCATGAAAATCTTTATATTCTGGATGGATCTTTGATTCCGGGGACTATTGGTGTCAATCCTTTTGTTACGATCACCGCCATTGCAGAATATTGTATGGAAAACCTGATTACGCAGAATGAATTTGCCTGATTAAGACATGGACTTTACCTCATCCAGGTATTTCCTGATATCATCTTCATGTTTCTGAGGATATTCAAAATCAAGCTTCTGTGCCAAAGCTGTTCCCAGATCGTGTACAAGATCCGCAGCGGTATACAGGGCACGCCAGTTATCACTAATATTGCTGCCTGAAAACGTAGCTTCTACCCGCGCCCAGAGTTCTGCAGAAAGATATTTTCTGAAAAGACGCCCGTGTTTATTGGTCGTTATATTTTCCCAGTCATGACCGCTGGCAATATACCATTCGATAAGAGGAACGAGATAATCTGTCCTGATCACATCTTCGGACATGAATTTAGCATAAAAAAGGTCACCGCGTTTAAGGCATTTTGCCACATAGGTTGTATCCCACCAGAAATCGTTCATCAATTGATGAAATCCCTGTTGTGTCGGCTTATGGATCATGATGGACTGATAGGTCGGCGGTTTCAGATCTATAGTAAGCCGGTCTTTATCAACCAGAACTTTATAGCCTACATCCCAATCTTCCGGAAGACATTCCTCCTGAGCTTCTTTTCTAAATTTTGATTTCTGATAAAGTTTAAAATCAACCTTCACATGATCTGCGTACAGTACCATTTTCATGGCGTGTTTTCCTTCAAAACAAGTCTCATCTTCTTCCACCATGGAAATCGGCTCACCAAAAAGATAAATCCATTTTTTATCAACCTCGTATTCTTTCATGTTTTCAAAAACCAGTTCTACATCGAGGTCACTGAAATCATCTACAGGCGCATATGGATTCACCAGTGAACTGGTCAGCAGTACAGCACGGATATCAGGATTATTTTCTGCCCAAATGATGATCTGCTTCAGTTTTTCTTCGCGTACTTTCATCCCTTCCGTTACGTTAATAGGATTCTGAGATTTTCACGCGGTAAACGTCCAGAGAATTTCTTTTAATAGACTCCACAAAAAAACCTCCTTCTTCCGGAATAACTTCTTTCAGGTCGAAACTTTTACAGTCCCTCGGCAAGCCGGAAAACACTAAAGTAAACCAGAAATCCTGCATAAACGGAACAGCTGTCCAGTTGGGATAGATCGTAATATTCTCGGCATGGATCAGCTTACTTTTATGGTCAGACTGGTTATCAATAAGGTAAGTGGAATTCCAGATCCGGATCAGGTTGCCCAAAAACGGTGATGCCGGAAAACAGCAGTGTACAATAACCTGCTTCTCCTCTTCTACTTTAGTTTGAAGAGATGCCAGGAGTTCTTTAGCAATAATGGGTTTTACAATTACTTCTTCCACTTCTATATGGGTAATGGGCAATAAATAAGCAATGAGTAATGTGAAAAATTAGTAATGGTATTACTGATTACCCATTGCTTATTACTTATGTTAGTATTCTAATTCCAGTTTTTCTTTGGTATAGTTTCTTACTTTCTCTGTAAGTTCAGGATTCTGGGCTAATTTGTGGCCATAGGAAGGAACTATTTCGAATAATTTATCTTTCCACTCTCCGTTTAATTTTTCAGGGAAACATTTTTCAAGAACATTCAGCATTGCATATACTGCTGTGGAGGCTCCCGGGGAAGCACCGAGCAATGAAGCAATGGTTCCGCTTTTATTTACAACCACTTCAGTTCCGAATTCCAGCTTTCCGCCTTCTTTTTCATCTTTTTTGATGATCTGTACTCTCTGCCCGGCTACTTTCAGTTCCCAGTCCTCTTCTTTGGCATCCTTGATGAATTCTCTCAGGTGCTGCATTCTCTGGGATTTCGTCATCGCCACCTGCTGAATAAGGTATTTAGTCAGAGGAAGATTATGCCACCAGGCACCAAATAATGATCTTAAATTTTTTGTATTAACACTTTCAGGCAGATCCAGATAACTTCCCTCTTTCAGGAATTTTGTAGAAAATCCGGCAAAAGGGCCGAAAAGAAGTGCTTTTTTACCATCAATAATTCTAAGATCCAGGTGAGGAACAGACATTGGCGGAGCATCTACAGTGGCCTGGGTGTATACTTTCGCATGATGCTTTTCTACCAGTTCCTGATTATGACTCACTAACCACTGTCCGGAAACAGGGAAACCTCCATACCCTTCGCTCTCTTTAATATCTGAACTGTCCAGCAGCGGAAGGGCATAGCCACCGGCACCGATAAATACAAAATCTGCAACGACTTCCTGTTTATGATTGTGGATCCTGTCTTTCACCTTCATTTCCCATTTTCCGTCTTCTCTCAGATCAACATCTTTTACTTCATGGTATAAGAATACCTCAACATTTGAATCTTCAAGCAAATGCCTTCCCATTTTTCTTGTTAATGTTCCGAAATTCACATCCGTTCCCATATCCATTTTGGTCGCAGCCATTACTTCCGACTGATTTCTTTTGCTCATTACCAAGGGGAGCCATTCTCTGAGCTGTTCATGATCCGTAGAATATTCCATACCGGAAAACAGGACGGATCCGGACATTTTTTCGTGACGCTTTCTAAGATATTCAGCATCTTTTTCACCAAATACCAAACTCATATGCGGACATGAATTGATAAAATCTTTAGGATCCTGAACATATCCTTTGGTAACCAGATAGGCCCAGAACTGTTTTGACATTTCAAACTGTTCCGCAATACTTTCTGCCTTGGTTATATCAACAGTTCCGTCTGGTTTTTCAGGAGTATAATTAAGTTCACAAAAAGCAGAATGTCCCGTTCCTGCGTTGTTCCACGCTGCGGTACTTTCTTTCGCAAACCTCCCAAGCCTCTCGAATATGGCAATTTCCAGATTGGGATCAAATTCGTGAAGCAGTGTTGCTAAAGTGGCGCTCATAATTCCGCCGCCTATCAGTACAACGTCATATTTTGGTTTCGGTGTTCTGCTTGTAAGCGAGTGTGGCATAATTCTAAAATTTACATCAAATTTCGGGAAAAGTTTTATAAATAAAGATGGGTTTAACGATTTTAACACGTTAATTTTTGTACTTAAAAAGTATTCAAACAGACAAAAAAATCTATGAAACGGTCAATATACTGTCCTATCGAAATAAGTAATTGGATAATCCCTTCATTATTTATTATAACTTTTATATTTTAGCTTATAATTTGCAAATATCGATTCATGAACGCTTTTTAAGATATTTGTTTTAATACTTAATGATATGTTTGAAAAGAAAGTGTACGTTCAACGACGTTCTGCATTAAAATCGAAATTAAATTCAGGGATATTGCTCTTTTTAGGTAATGAAGACAGCCCGATGAACTTTAAAGATAATATTTATCACTTCAGACAGGACAGTACCTTTCTGTATTATTTTGGAATTAACGAACCTTCACTGGCAGCCATTATCGATTTGGATGAAGATGAAACCATTCTTTTCGGAAATGAGATGAGTATTGATGATATTGTATGGATGGGCAGACAGAAAACGTTAGCTGAAAAAAGTGAAGATTCCGGCTTATCAAATATTCTTCCGCTGGACCAGCTCGATATTTATCTCAAAAAATACCAGGAGAAAAACCGTCCCGTCCATTTTTTACCGCCTTACCGTCCGGAAAATAAAATTAAACTGACAAATTGGTTTGACATTCCTGTAGATCAGCTTAAAGAACGTGCTTCATTAAGTTTTATAAAAGCCGTTGTTGCACAGCGTTCAATAAAATCGGCTGAGGAAGTTGCAGAACTTGATCGTGCAGCATCAACATCGGCTGATATTCATTTGATGGTGATGCAGCAGGCTAAGCCCGGAATGTATGAGCGTGAACTTGCTGCAAAAATACAAAGTGAGGTACTGGCTTCAGGAGGCAGTCTGGCGTATCCCGTAATCTTAACGGTTCAGGGTGAAATCCTCCATAATCATTATTATGGTAATCAACTCAGGGAAGGTCAATTAGTCTTGAACGATTCCGGAGTGGAAACTGCTCTAGGATACGCCGGAGATCTTACCCGAACTTTCCCTGTGGGCAAAACATTCAGTGCGGAGCAAAAGGATGTTTATGATATTGTACTCAGTGCCTATCACCATGCAAAAAGTCTTCTGGCACCTGGTGTAAGATATCTGGATGTGCATTTGGCTTCCTGCAAAATACTGGCACAGGGCTTAAAAGACATCGGTCTGATGAAAGGTAATATTGAAGATGCGGTCCAGGCTGGTGCCCACGCTATGTTTTTTCAGTGCGGTACAGGCCACATGATGGGTCTGGATGTACATGATATGGAAGATTTGGGTGAGCAATACGTAGGATATACTGATGATCTTGTTAAAAATACTACTCAGTTTGGCCTTAAATCTTTAAGGTTGGGCAAAGCACTGGAAGCAGGTTATGTATTAACCGTGGAACCGGGTATTTACATTATTCCGGAACTTATCGACCGTTGGAAAGCATCTGATCAGTTTGCCGAATACATCAATTATGATAAACTGGAAACATTCAGAAACTTCAGCGGCATCAGAGTGGAAGATGATTTTCTGATTACGGAAAGCGGCAGCAGAATGTTGGGTAAACATTTAGCCTTAACTACTGAAGAAATCGAATCGATCAGGAGCCAGGCTTATTAGAAAAATCCACACTCCATTAGATACAAATCATGAATATATGATAGCTAACAAAAAACCGTCATCCGCTCAAAAGAGCAAATGACGGTTTATTATTTTTTTACACTGTATAAACTATATAGCTTAATTCAGTTTTGCCGTTAATTTCTTAAACTGTTTTTCTGCATTTTTACCTTCATAAAGGATGGCGTAAATTGTATCGATGATCGGAAGTTTAAGATGTTTCTGCTTAGCCGTTTTATAGATTGAATCTGCTGCATAATAACCTTCTGCCACCATGTTCATGGACTGGATTGCAGATTTTACGGTATATCCCTTTCCGATAAGATTTCCTAAACTTCGGTTTCTTGAGAACAGAGAGTAGGCTGTTACCAGAAGGTCACCAAGGTAAGCACTTTCGTTAACATCTCTTGGGGCCTCGTATACAGCTTCCAGGAAGATTTCCATTTCACGGATCGCATTAGAAACAAAAACAGCTGTAAAGTTATCTCCATAACCCAGCCCGCTTGCTATACCGGCACCAATTGCAAAAATATTCTTAAGAATGGCACTGTATTCGTTTCCTAAAATATCTTTACTGGAATGTACTTTAATAAAATCTGAACTGAAAATTCCTTCCAGTTTGTCAGCCGTTTCATCCTCTACGGCAGCAACAGTAAGATAGGAAAGTCTTTCCATAGCGACTTCTTCTGCATGACATGGTCCTGCAATCACAGCCTGATTTCTGAAACCGATCTTAAATTCATCTCTTAAATAATGCGCTACCACATCATTTACTTTAGGAATGATCCCTTTAATGGCGGAAACAAAGATCTTGTCGCCATATTCACAGGTCATTTTATCCATGGTATCCGACAGGTAAATGGAAGGTGTTGCCAATACGATCACATCGCAGGCACTCACCAGTTCGTTGATATCTGTTGTAAGTTTTAGACTTTTAAGATTAAAATTAACTGCTGTAAGATAAGAAGGATTGTGTCCGCGGAGTTCAATGGCTCCCTTTACGAATTCACTTCTTACGCACCAGTGTACTGTTTTACAGTTTTCAACAAGCATTTTTACGATAGCGGTTGCAAAACTTCCGCTTCCTACTACTCCTACAGAAATGTCTTTCTTATTCTTTTTTGGATGAGAAGATTCTGAAATTATTTTCTTTTTAGCCATAATTGGAATGTGAACTGCAAATATATTAAAACAAAGACGGAACGCAGACTTTGGAGCTATGATAAAAACCACTTTCTGAAAAAATTAACACTCGAACACAATTAAATATCTAATCAGACGTTAAATACAGAAAAAACTAAGTTTTCTTTAAAAATATCCCTAAAAGAGTATTTTTAATTAAATTTGCATGCTTAAAACTGTTTTGTAATATACTAAGAGAAGAAAAATGAAGAAATTTCTAAACAGCAAGAAGAACGTGAATGTTCTCCTCGGAGGACTTTTGCTAGTAGTTTTTGCACAGGCGATCTTTATTGCCAGGTTATTTTCTGAGAAGGATGACAAGAAGTATGAAGTGAACCTTGTCAAAATAAACACTGAAAAAGACAGTGTAGATTATTTAAAGATGAAAACAGATCTTACTTTGGTAGATCAGACCGTAGCCGAACTCAATTCATTTCTGAGGTCCAAAGATATCACTAACGAAAAAGTGATGATCCTGAGTAAAGACAGTATCTCGAATTCTGTATACCTGGCCAAACAGGCCAACCGCTACAGCCAGTATCTGATGAATCTTCAGAAAAAACTGATGGAAGTTCCCCTGGGAATGCCTACCGATGGATATATCTCCTCTAATTTCGGCATCAGAAAAAATCCAATTCCTTTTAAAACCGTGTTTGCATCTGTAAAGTCCAGTGCCGCAGAATCCAAACCAATGGCTGCTGCTGCACCAAAACCGGAAGTAAAAGCTGAACCTGTTGAGAAAATCATTGAGTTAACAGACAGTTACGGTAATAAAAGAGAAGTAAAAGTAATGGTGACTCCAAAAGCGGCACCTGCTGCTCCGGCACCATCTCCCGCTGCTGCGTCCACAAAAGCTGTTGCCAGCAATACCTCATCAGCGAAGGCTCCCATGGAAAAAAACAATCCTCCTGCCGAAGCAGACCAGATGCAGTTTCATAAAGGACTGGACATTGCAGTTGCTTATGGCTCAGATGTGAGAGCCGCTGCCGCCGGAACCGTTATTTTCTCCGGTCAGAAAGGAGGTTATGGAAACTGTGTTATTGTTTCTCACGGAAACGGGCTGGCTACGCTTTACGGCCACTTATCACAGCTGGTATCAAAAGTAAACGATAAGGTAAAAGTGGGACAGGTTATTGCCAAATCCGGGAATTCCGGGCGTTCTACAGGACCTCATCTTCATTACGAAGTCCATAAAAACAATACTCCGGTAAACCCGAAACTGTTTATGAATTTATAAAAAAAATGGCTGTCTGTTGGACGGCCATTTTTATGTAATACTATCAAAAGAGTATCTGTGTATTCTGAAAACTCCGCGGAAAACGAAAAACATCAACCACAAAAGTCACAAAAGCTTTTAACACTCAAGTTATTTGAAGCTTAAATACTTTGTGAATAAGAAGATCACATAAGTTAAAAAAAAATCAAAGATTTTATAGTAAACAACATGTATAACATCTGTGAAAATCTGTGGTCAATAAAAACTCACACAAAAGCTTTTCAAACACTTAAGTTATTTTTTTAAGTTAAATATAATATACCTATAAAGTACACTAAAGTTTTATGAAAATCTTTGATTTTCTGCTTTATGTGGTCTTATTATTTTTCAGGATGATAAAACTTTTGAAACTAAAGTGATCTAAAGTGTTTAAAACTATAAGCTTTTGTGACTTTTGTGGTTAAAATAATTGAAGTGCATGGGGGCTTCGGGAGCCTCAGCCCCCAGAAGTGTTTGTCATCAATGATCTTGTTACCGGAAAATATCCTGTATTATCAATAAAAAAACTGCTATCGTTGGACAGCAGTTTTATATATTATTTCAGAATTTTAAGGGTTCCTTTCAGGTGGGTGAACGAGCCGTTAGGTTCTGCAATATTGGTATATATTATATTCTTATTGTAATCCTGAATATGGGTAACGTTAGAGCCTAATTTAGGTTCGTGCCAGTATACCATAAAGACATTCTTTGCTACTTCTACAGCAGTGTACTGTACGGTATCTGTATTGCCTTTTCCAATTCCTGAAACTCCTGTGAAAGACATCTCTCTGTTATCTTTAAAATCCAGGATGAACTTTAGTGTTCCGAAATCAACTTCCACTTTTTTTCCTATCACCGGATAAGGAGACTTCAGATCCCAGTCTATTTCGCCAAAGAAAACTTTTGCTCCCATTTCCAGTTCCTCTTTTCCGTGAAGATCAGGATATTTTTTAACCATAAAATCTACAACGGCAGCAGATGCCTTATTTTCGGTGACTGCTTTTTTATAGTTCTCCAGATAGTTTTTAACGAAATCCAGAGACTGGGGAGACAGAGACTGTTTTGCAAAATGAGAAGGGACCACCTGTTCAGGTTTTAGAGCTTTCATGGCATCAATCTGTCCTATCCACTGATCAATTGCTTTGATATTCTGGGTATCGGCCATCCAGAGATGGGAACCCACGGAAACAGAAATACCGCCGGCCACTGTTTTTAAAGATGGAATCCACACAAAACTGTGAGCCGTATCTTCAGTATTCTGTTGGATTTCAATTTTATTTCCTTCCAGATCCGGAATTGCATTGGCGGCTTCCGGAATAATGATTTCTGAGGGAGCATCTTCTTTAAGCTGCGACTTCCATACGGCCATTTTTTCATCTTTAGATGCAGATATAAGGTACGCAGTCTGTGCTGTTGAAATGATTTTTGCATTGGGGAATGCTTTTTTGATCACTTCCAGCCCAAAGTAAAAGTCAGGGTCGCTGTGGGAAATAAAAACTGTTTTCAGGTTTTTTCCTGTTGCCTTAATTTCCCTGACCAATTGTTCTGCATACTGCTTCTGAAACTGAGCATCGATGAGCACAGCATCTTTATCTCCGTAAATAATGGTGGAAGTAATAGGAAAGATGGCTTTAGGACCGGGATTGTAGACTTTGATCTTCAGGTTTCCTGCAAACATAATGCTTACAAACCCCAGCAGTGCCAGCATTGATAATAATTTCTTTTTTAACATTGTTTATTTTTATTAGATTAATAAGCTGCTGTGAAACGTTCACGGATGTGGTTGTTCTGCTCCAGCTCGTCTACCAAAACAGCTGCTACATCTTCTACGGAAAGACGGCTTCTTCCGTTTTCATCAAAAACAGGAGTTTCCAAAGATGTTCTGTACTTTCCGGTTCTCTCCCCTACATTAGCCTGATTCATTTCAATGGCAGGGCTGAAAAAAGTCCAGTCCAGTGTATTGTTATCTTTAATTTTGTTTAAATAATCCCTTGCGGCTGTTGCTCCCGGCTTATACGCTTCAGGGAAATCCGGGGTATCTACAATCTGTACATTGTCCGGCGTGTAAAGGCTTCCGGCTCCCCCAACTACGATAAGTCTTTTTACTCCTGACTGCTCTACTGCTTTTTCAATATTAATGGACCCGTTCAGGAAATCGTTGTAAAGATTTGGATTCGTCCATCCTGCATTGAAAGCACTGATCACAGCATCACTTCCTTTTAAAGCTTCTGCAAGTTCTTCTGTATTGTTTACGTCAACACTTTTTGCTGTTACATTTTCCTGTGATTCTACTTTAGAGGCATCTCTTACCAAAGCTTCTACAACATAACCTCTTTCCGCTAATTCATTAACTACTTTTTTTCCTACAAAACCGGTCGCACCGATTACTGATACTTTTTTCATAATATTTTTATTTAAAATTAAATTGTAATAAAACTTGTTACATTTTGGGTTAAAAAATTTTTATTCAAACTGCTCCGAAAATTCTTTCAGGGATTTATCGCCTAAAAACTGAGTAACCAATACATCTGTTTCTTCAAATAAGGTATTCAAATGGATATTAATCTCTTTTCCAACACTGCATGCAGGATTGGGATTCTGATTTTTCTTACCTAAAACCTCAGTATTCTTCACAGCTCTGTAAATCTCCGAGATACTGATCTGATCTGCATTTTTGGCAAGCTGACTTCCTCCGTCTTTTCCCTGTCTGCTGGCAATCAGGCCTGCTTCTCTCAATACGCTGATCTCTTTTCTGACAATCACCGGATTGATATTGATGCTCCCCGCCATCCAGTCAGAAGTGAGCCACTCCTGAGGACTTTTTGCCAATAAGGTCATAATATGTATTGCCGTAGCAAATCTTGTATTGTTCATTGTAATTACAGGACAAAGGTAAACAAATTTTTAAATGTAACAAATTTTATTACAGTTAATTTTTTCTTAAAGGATTAATTTATCCAGATCCAGCAGCAGATAATTGATATTCTGGTTAATAGTTCTGGTTGCAGACTGCATCTGGTTCAGCATGGCAGCGCGGTTATGAAGGTCATCTGCCCTGTAAAAGCCTCCATCACTGAAAATCACAGACTGGTCAGCAGCAGTTTTAACATCATCAAACTGATAATGAAGCCATCTTTCCTTCATACTGCTGATAATGGAATGTTCTTCTTTATTGGAAAATTTTTTCTCTGTATACATATACCAGATGAAGGGAGGAAAATTCGGAGATTCAAGCTTTTCTCTCCAAATGTCTCTCAACAGGTTTCTCTGATGGATAAATTCCACTTTCTTACCTTTTGGATTAAGGGTTGCAAGCCCGAAGCCTGCTCCCAGGACTCCTCCACTGATGTCAATGGCATTGCTCCAGCCTCCATCACTTACAATTCCTCCGGCAACAGATGCGGCCGCTCCAGTTACAATGGAGAGCAGGATCAGTTTATTATTTTTGGAATCGTTAAGATTATCCACATAATTTCCAATTTGGGCAACTCTTTCTCCTTCACAGTCAAATTCCGCAGCTACAGCATCCAGTTCTGTGAGGGCAATGGTGATTTTACTGTTGATCTTCGTTTTAAGCTGCAGTACTTTAACCTGGGAAGCAATGGATGAGTCTTTTTTAAGATCGATAATTTCGTGAACTTCATCCAGATTATCTAAAGCATTCAGAATAAGGATACTCTGATCGGAAAACATACCCTGCAGTTCTTTATTAGCTGTCAGGATAGAATCCGAATTATAGGATGGGATTCTGTTGCTGTAGTTGTATTTAAAGGGTGCTTTACAGTAACTGTCCTTCAGCGTAAGAATATTCTGCTTAATTACCTGATTTTTTTTTGAAACACAGGAAGCCAGCAGGCTGAATACCGCAAAAAGGTAAAAGAGTTTTTTCATTCAGTTTATATTTTTTGCTTTGTGATGTGTTGTTTAATCGCAAAGGTGCAAAGAGATTTAATGGTTTACTTTTTAAGGCGCAAAAATTTTATCTCCGATAAAATTTAAACTGCATATTTTGTACATCACCTTTCGGGACTCTCTGAAACCTTAAAAAATTACAACAATCTTTGTTCTTTGAAATTGATCAACACGAATATAGTACAAATAAAAAAAATTACCTGAATTCAGGTAATTTTTTAAGCTATTTTTAAGCAGGATTATTTTATATCCAACAGTTCCACTTCAAAAACCAGGGTAGAATTCGGTCCTATTTCTTTACTGATCTGCTGATCTCCATAGGCCAGGTGAGGAGGAAGAATCAGTCTCCACTTACTTCCAACCGGCATTAACTGAAGGGCTTCTGTCCATCCTTTAATTACCTTGTTCAAAGGGAAAGATGCAGGAGTTCCTCTTTTTACAGAGCTGTCGAAAACCTTACCGGAAATGGTAGTTCCATGGTAATGGCACTTTACTGTGGATTTAGGACCCGGTTTTGCCCCGTTTCCTTCGGTAATGATCTCATACTGTAAACCGCTCGGCAATTGTACAACACTTTCTCTCTTACCATATTCTTCCATATACTCTTTACCGTCATTAAGATTCTTTTCGGCAAGTTCTTTTTTCTTTTTAAATAACATATCTGCTACTCCCATTGTTGATATTTTTTACAAAGATAGGGGTTTTTATTGGTTGAGAACTGGTAGCAAATAGCGACAAGTTTAAAAGTAATTCTGCTTATCCAGATCTCAAAAAACTGGTAACCAGCAACCAGTAACCACTAATGAAAACCCTTTCTCTCAAAATTCAAACAATTTTAATATTATGTTAACACAGATTCGGAAACTTGGCGTTATAATTGAATTTAAAAACTAAATGCCACAACCACTAAAATATAATAAGAAATTCGATGAGCTTAATGAAGAGGAAAAACAACTTCTCGAAATCAATAAAAAGTCGATTGCCGACTTTGTTGAACAGTCTTCTTCTATAAGCGATGTCAATTATGCCACCAGAAATGCCCATGCAAAAACTTACGCTGCAGCTGATGGCACATTCATTATTGATAAAAATATTCCTGAAGAACTTTTTCAGTTTTTCGACGGTGAAAAATTTGACCTGACCATAAGGATTTCGAATGCCAATCTGAAAATCAATTCGACTGAAAAAGATGTTCCAGCGTATGGATTTGCAGTAAAAGTAAAGGATGAAAACGGTGGACTGATCGCTAATTTTCCACTGGTTAATTTTCCTTTATTTCCTACCAATTCAGTTTCCCATTTTCTGAAACTTTTTACGGCGGTAAACCGGTTGTATATAAAGAAATGGAAAGGTATGTTTTCATTGGCCGTTCAGGCTGTTAAGATGATTCCTTATTTTTTTACACTGTCTTTTTTCAAAAATATTATAAAGCTTCTGGGCAAAAGGAATGACTTTATTCTCTCTTTTGATTATCATTCTGTGGGCGCTTACCGTCTTGGTGAAAATATGATTAAGATAAAACTGGTTCCGAAATCGGTCAATAAAAAATTCGGCCTGAAATTAAAAATGCAAGATGCTTTGAAAAGCTATTTCCGGGACAATAGTTATACAGCGGAGGTTTTTATACAGTTTTGCTATGATCTGAAAGACCAGCCGATTAACCGGCTGAATGTAGAATGGAAACATTCTCCTTACATTAAAGTCGGGGAAGTGATCATCAATCAGGGAGCACTTCTTGACCCCCGTGACTGTACCAATGAGTTGCTTTCATTCAACCCATTTGAAAGCAAACCTTTTTTCCAACCTGTCGGAAAGATACAGAAACTGCGTGATGAGGCGTATAAGGTTTCTGTACAGACCAGAAGGAAAATTAATAAGTTGCTGAATAAACATCAATAAAATCAGAATTAATTGTTAACGGTCTTTAATACGGCCAATATTCTTTTCAATAAAGAAGACCATAAAAAAGCTCCTGAAAGTTTAACTTCAGGAGCTTCTATATTATAAAAGAATCTGTAATGTTTATTCTTCTTCCAATTTTTCTTTTTCATCGTCTTTCTTTTCAGGGAAAAGAACGGAAACAAGAACGGAAAGCACCAATACTCCTCCAACGATTCCCAGTGAAATCGGAGACGGAATATGGATCCAAGGAGCAATCAGCATTTTTACCCCAATAAATGCCAGGATAATAGCTAGCCCGTACGGAAGCTTGCTGAACATATAGATAAAGTTTGCCAACAGGAAATATAGTGATCTCAATCCTAAAATCGCGAAAATATTCGATGTATACAGGATGAACGGGTCATTGGAAATGGCAAAGATGGCCGGAATAGAGTCTACCGCGAAAAGAACGTCGGTAAATTCAATAACTCCCACCACTACCAGAAGCGGTGTTGCCATTTTGATTCCGTTCTGAATGGTGAAGAATTTATCTCCATCATAGTTATCGGAAACTTTCCAGAAACTTTTGATCAGTCTTGCACCAGCCGTGTTGCTGTAATCTTCATCATCTTCACCATCTCCTTCACCCCAGGATTTGATTCCGGCATACACAAGGAAAAGACCGAAGAGGGTCATCACCACATTAATTTTCACCGCCTCTCCAAAAACATTCATTTCAGGAAGATACGTCAGGTTAATAAGTTCTACTCCCGCAAAGATAAATATCGCTCTGAATATCAATGCTCCAATAATTCCCCAGAAGAGAACTTTGTGATGGAGGTATTTCGGAACTTTAAAGAACCCGAAAACAAGGATAAATACAAATAAGTTATCCACAGAGAGGGCTTTTTCAATCCAGTAGGCAGCCTGATACTGCGTAAATTTCTCTACGGCCACGGAATGGCTTTCAGGACTTCCGTCTGTATTGAAAACCCAATACACTACTCCGGAGAATATCATAGATAATGAAATCCATACGATAGACCAGATGGTAGCTTCTTTGGACGATACTTCATGGCTTTTTTTGTTGAATACTCCTAAATCCAGGAGCAACATGATAACGACTGTTACCGCAAATCCCCACACCAAGCCCGGGTGCAATTCTAAAATACTTTGATGTTCCACTTCAGTTTATGTTATTATATGATAAAAGCAATAGATGTACGGTATGCACAAATATTGCTAATTTTTAATGTTTTTATTTTGATATCAATATTATAAATAAGTTTTGGCTTAAGCCTGTAAAACTATTCATTTTTCCTGAATGAGCCAAGGCCCATTCTTACTGATTATCTATTGGTTATAAATAATTGGCCTGAACCGTCTGGATCGTCTGTTCCAGCTTTCTGTCCGAGGTAGGATCTCCGATTGCATTGAATTTCCATTCACCGTTTCTTTTGTAGAAAACACCCATTACCATGGCAACGTGTCCTTTGAATGAGGCATCATTGGCGATATCATATTTAGCAAACACCTCTCTTACATTGGTAGGAGTTCCTTCATAGATACGGATAGAAGCGAAAGGAATTGTTCCGAAATCCTGTCCCTGGTAACTGTTCAGTACCAGTGCAACATGTTCTACATTGGGTTCCAGCTGGCTGAAATCTATCGTGATCACTTCATTGTCCAGTCCATCGTCTCCGTTTACGTCTCCGGTAAGGTCGTCCCCGCTATGTTTTACAGAACCGTTTCTTGACTTCAGGTTTCCGAAATAGATTACTTCTGTAAGCGTCTTGTTTGAATCAAATAAGATACAGCTTCCGTCTAAGTCTACTGCTTCTTTTTTAGTTCCGAAAAGTCCTTTTTTCTCAATTGCTCCCCAGTTGATTCCCACACAGGCTTGGGTAAGCTCGACGCCGTTTTCCTTTTTCAGGTTAATTCTTTGACCTTTTTGTAAGTTAATAGCCATTCTTTTATGGTTTATATTGTTATTTTATTATTGGGCGAAATGATAAATTTTCTTTTCGCTTTAATTATTATTCAGATTTAAATTAAGCATGGCACGCAGGATATTCGTTTCTTCGTCGAAATCAAATATTTTGCTCATAATATCTATATTTTCCAGGTTTCTGAGATAGTCTTTCAGCACATTTTCCACTTCTTCAGGAAGCATCCGCTTTCTTTCATTGATGGAATTTTCCAGCAGCTCATTTTTATTTTTCAGCTGATTGATGATCGTCGTCTGATTCGACTGGTTCTCAGAAATATCAAGTTTTTCCAGATCACCGTCAAACAGATAAAGTTTTTTTTCATCAATGCCAAAAATAAAATAATCATCTGACTGAAATATCTTAAAAAGCTCATACTCATAAGTCCCGATCAGATAACCGCAGACAAAGCGAACTTTAAAGCTCTGAATATTCAGTCTTCCCAAAAGTTTCCTTTCTATCGTATAATCTTTATACTGGTAGGCAGGAAAAGGCTGGGATTTCAGCTGTTCTTCATCTGCATTAGACCTGTAGAACTCCTGTCCGTATCTTTTATGGAAATACAGAACCTTGTTCCAGTCTGCCGTAAAGATATTTTCGGTAAGATCTTTATAAACTGTTTTCAGATGCTGGGAAAATATACCGCTGTACATTTTCCGTTCGGTCTGAAAGCTGTCTCCACGCCTTTCTTCAAAACCTTCAATATATTTATTATTAACGTCGATTTCGTTAATCACAGCCAGCATATCATTTTCCTTCTGCCTTTTGATCTTGGTGAGAAGTTCTATGAGACTGTCGGTATACTGCAGGTGAAAAAGCTCCAGCTTCTTGTAGTCCAAAGTCTTATTTTCCTGAAATAAATTGTGTATAATATCTGTTTTGATGTAAATAGATATGATATCAATATGTTCAAAAAAATTAGCAAGAAGTTTAAGCTTTGTTAATCTTCTTTTACTCTGAGACATTATGGTTGCTGCATCATCCCCCACCTTGGTATCCTGATTATTAACCTCTTACGTTTGCTTTTAATTCATGTTCCAGTGTCTGAAGATCCTGATCCAGTTTTCTTCTTCCTTCAGCACCCTGCTTTTGGATCTGTTTCACTTCATTCAATGTGTTGATCAGCATTGAGGTCGTTTCTCTCAATGTTTCTACAGATACAATGGTCTGTTCGTTTGCTCTCGCCACATTCACTGAATTCTGACCCAGACGTTCAGCATTTTTCTTAAGAATCGCTTCCGTAGTGGAAGATACCTTCTGCTGAATTTCAATATTCTGCTGCTGTCTGTACATCGCCACAGCCAGTGAAAGCTGGTTTTTCCAAACAGGAAGTGTCGTGGTAAGAATTGTCTGTGCTTTTTCAGCGATAGACACGTTGTTGTTCTGTACCAGTCTGATCTGCGGAAGTGACTGCATCATGATGATACGCACCACTTTAAGGTCAGCCATTCTTCTGTCTAATCTTGCGATAAAATCTCTCTTATCAGCGATCTGATAATCCTGGTAGCTCTGAGGATCTGCTTCCATTTGGGCCAGTTCTCCTGCAGCTCTTTCCATTCTTACGTTTCCGGCGATCACCAGCTCTTCGATCTGCTTGATTGAATTCACATTGCTCTCAAAAATCGTCTGAAGTACAGCGTTGTCTTTGGTAGATGTAATAATTCCTGCATTTACTTTATGAGCAATCTGCTCGATATTGTTGATGATTTTATCATATTTCGCGAACAGATTTTCTACCTGCGAAACAATTTTTTTCATGAACGGGATCTTGCTAAGGAAGCTTTTCACCTTATTCTGCTGAAGTTCATCTACATCTACATAGTTAAGTTCTACCAATAAATCGTTGATAAGCACGCCTACTTCTCCTGAGTTGGATCTTCTTACGTTTCCTAAAAAGCTATCACTCTGGTTGGATAAGGTTTTCTGAAGTTCTGCTCCGTAATTCACAATGGAGCTTGGATTGCTCTCATCGATAGAATTGGCAAGAACCTCATATTTTTGACGTTCTTCTACCTGCAGCTGATTCAGATTTACATTTCCTTCTTTATCCACAAGAACCGCAGGTGCTGTATTTTGTACAGGCTGACTCGGTGGAGCCATTGGGGTGGGTTCAAATGTTTTAAGAGGTTCAATTGATCCCATTGGATCTATAGGTTGGTTGTCCTGATTGTCCATAATTACTTTTGATAAATTGATACGAATTTGTCGAGACCGTCTCGCTGACCTGCCCCCACAGCTTCAAATTTCCATTCTCCGTTTCTGTTGTAGATTCTTCCGAATTCTACGGCAGTTTCAATAGAGAAGTCTTCGTCTAATTCATATTTCAGAATTTCTTCGTTGGTATCTGTATTGAAAATTCTGATGAAAGAATTTCTTACCTGTCCGAAGTTCTGCTTTCTTGCATCAGCATCGTGGATTGTAACCACTACTGTAATTTCCTGAATCGCTGAATCTATTTTTGTAAGATCTATTTTGATCTGCTCATCATCTCCTGAACCTTCTCCTGTAAGGTTATCTCCTGTATGGATCACAGATTTGTCCGGAGATTCTAAATTATTATAGAAAATAAAGTGATTGTCTGAAACCAGCTTTTTGTCCTCGCCCAATAAAAATAAAGAGGCGTCAAGGTCAAATCCTGTTCCTGTAGAAGTATTATTGATATCCCATCCTAAGCCCACAGTGAATTTAGGTGCGTTAATGTTTTCTCTCTGTCCTTTTTGTAAGTTAATAGCCATAATATAGTTCCGTTTGCGTTAAAGTATTGATGTTATTTTCGTATTCTTTTATTAAATGATAATTATTGCTGATAGCCAGCTCCAAAAGCAGGTCCATCTGCTCCTTTTTTACTTTAGACGTAAGATAGTCAAAATTACTTGAATCCAGGCCTAAAATATATTTCACGATCCTTGTGTTAAATTCAAAACTTGGCTTTCCCATTACTTCTGCAACGTGTTTTATATTTTTCACTGCATAGTAATTAAAGAAGTTCTCAATGGTTGGATCAATCTCAAAATTCATTAGTTCCGCATAATAGAGAAACATAAAATCTGCTTCTACATTATATTCGTTCAAAATCCTGTTTACCGTGTATTCATGGCTTCCTGTGATTTTTATATCGTCTATAAAAATACAAAGTTTTCCGCGTAAAAAATCCTTATCAATATAATAAGTATCATTCGCGATCAGATTCTTCCGGTCTTCAAAATTAAGGTTGCCATAATCCGTGATATAGGTGTGGTTACGGTTGATCTTCGATAAAATACTGGATCTCATTCCCTTCTGAAAAAGGTACAGGTCAAGATGCTTTTTAAAGAAAAAACATAAAAAATTAGAAGCTGTAGGAATCGCCATATACGGACTTGGAAGAACTACAATTTCCTTTTCTGTGTTTAAAAGCTCTGCATGTCCTGCGATAAACCCGCTGAATAATTCTTTAGCAAACTTTTCAGCAAACGACTTATCGCCATACTTAAAATAGCTGTATTCTGCGGGTGAAAAAGTGAACTCATCCGCCGAATGAATGTGGTGTAAGCTGTATCTCTTATTCATATTAATTTTAGTGTTTAAGTAGGTGTGCACTGAAACCAAAATCTTTTGCCCCTTTAAAATCAGCTACCGGATTGTCTCCAATATGAAGAATACGGTGCATGGGAAGATCCTGATCCTTAAGATTATTTTTCACTTCCTGGAAAATAAGGGGGTTCGGTTTGGAAATATTGATCTCATCAGAATAAATATGGAAGTCTATATACTGATCCAGCTCTTCCTGAATCAGAAATTTCCTCATGGTTCTTCCTTTGATAAATCCTGTGTTGCTCAGAATATTCACCGTTTTTCCCTGATTTTTGATCTGATCAAAAAAATCTTTTATACTTTCAAAAATGACAACAGGCTTATATTCTAAAAACAAGTCTTCGCTTTTCAGATAAAACCCGTCCAATATTTCTTTATCTAATTGTTTTACATCTACATCCAGCGAACCGAGGATGAGTAAGTACATTTCAAAAGTATCAATATTCCCGCCTGTCACCTCATTAATCGTATTGCACAAATCATCGTAATATCTTACTGTTTTCGCAACTTCCTCAACAGGTTTGTCAATATCAAAAAACGAGGTGAACAGCTCAACTCTTTTTGTTTTAAATTCAGGGTGAGATTTGATTAAGGTGAGCCACAGGTCAAAAGAAAAATGACAGTGGTTGTGAATGTCGATATCCGTTTTCAATAGTTTTAAGTTAAAAGTTTTATTTAGCTTTTTGAAAAAGATTTTTAAAATTGTTTAATCATCAACAGGTGTTTCATTAGGTATTCTTCCCAAAGATAAAATTTTTCTCATAAAAGCATGACGTACTTCTCTGTTTTAAGAAATTTTTATGAATTTTCGCCCACTTTTCTACTGATTACAGCCGGACTTAACAATTTGTTTAAATTCATTTCGCAAAAGATTTTTCTAAAAAGTTTTGAACAATTAAAAAAATTATCTAATTTCGCAACCGATTAAAAATCAACAATGTCAACAATAATGATAAATATAATAACTTTAAACAACCCTGTGAGAGCTGTGTACTCTGGCAGCAATCAATATTTATCTGAATAGTTCCTTAGATCTTTTATTACTAAAATATATTGAAGACCTATCTGTTCAGATGGGTCTTTTTTGCTGCCTTATTTTCAGATCTCAAAAAGAGGAGAATACATACCGTATTCTTAAAATCAACAATTTAAATTCAGCAAAATGAAATATAACACAAGAAATATAGGAATCATAGCGCATGTAGATGCAGGAAAAACCACTTTAACAGAAAGGCTTCTTTATTACACAGGACTTATTCATAAGATCGGAAATGTAGATGATGGCAATACGACCATGGATAAAGATATCCAGGAAAAAAACAGAGGAATTACCATTTCATCCGCGGCGGTTTCCACACAATGGAAGAAAGAGGAAACAGTTTATAACATCAATATCATTGATACTCCCGGACACATCGATTTCGCAGTGGAAGTCGAGCGTTCTTTAAGAGTTCTGGACAGTGTAATTGCTGTTTTCTGTGCCTCTTCAGGTGTTCAGCCACAAACTGAAAATGTTTGGTTCCAGGCTGAAAAACATGGAATTTCAAAGATATGCTTCATCAATAAAATGGACAGGATCGGAGCCGATTTCTTTGCCGTTCTTAACGAAATTGAGACGAAACTTAATGCAGTTCCTATAGCCCTTCAAATTCCGATCGGCGCTGAGGACCAGTTTGAAGGAGTGATTGATTTAATCAAACAGAAAGCTTTATACTGGACGGATGAAAACAGGGAAACCGTTGTTGAAAAGGAAATTCCTAAAGATCACAAAGCCGATGCCGCTGAATACAGAACGAAATTAATGGAAACGCTCGCAGAATATGATGAAACGTTCTTTGAGATTTTCATGGATTCTGACAACAGAATTACTGAGGTACTGATCACTGAAGCTTTACAGAAAGTTTGCAGATCTGGAGCTGCCGTTCCTGTTCTCTGTGGTTCTGCTTTCAAAAACAAAGGGGTACAGCCTCTTTTGGATGCGGTAGTGACTTATTTTCCGGCACCGGATCAACTTCCCGCCGTTCAGGGGAAGGACCCTTACACGGAAGAAGCTGTAGAATTGGTAAGAAATGAAACGGAATCTTTTTCAGGCCTTGTTTTTAAGGTCGTGATCGATAAACACATGGGAAGACTAGCTATGCTCCGTCTGTATTCCGGGACGATAAAATCCGGTGATATGGTCCTGAATGTAAGAACAGGGGAAAGTTTCAGGATTTCAAGAATTCTGAAGATGCAGTCTGATAAAACGTTATCTATTGAGGAAGGAAAAGCAGGGGATATTGTAGCTTTAACAGGAATAAAGGATGCTAAAACGGGAGATTCTTTATCAGCGGTTGGTAAATCTGTACTTCTGGAAGCCATTACCATTCCTGCTCCTGTGATCAGAGTCTCCATAGAGCCTAAAACGAACAGTGACGAAAAATCTTTCGGGTTGGTTCTGGCTAAGATTCAGGAAGAAGATCCTTCTTTAGTGGTGGAAAGAGACCGGCAGACCGGAGAAACTTTATTGAGCGGCCTGGGTGAACTTCACCTTGAAGTCACTTTGGAAAAAATCCGCCTGAATTATGGTATAGAAGTCAATCAGGGGAAACCTAAAGTATCTTACCGGGAGATTTTAACAGACACCAAAATCTACAGGGAGAGACTTTCCAAGCAGAATGGAGGAAGTGGACAATTTGCTGATATCACTTTTGAAATCGGACCCAGAGAGAACGGTGAGCCTGGACTGGAATTCATTAATCTGATCAAAGGAGGTGTTATTCCGGGAGAATTCATTCCTTCCATAGAAAAAGGTTTCAGAGAAGCCATGGAAAACGGACCATTGAAAGGGTATCCTTTGGAAAGTATGAAGATCAGACTTCTGGACGGTGCTTTCCATCCTCAGGATTCTGCTGCATTTGATTTTGAAAATGCTGCAAGAGACGGATTCAGAGCGGCTGCTTTATCATGCATTCCTAAGCTTCTGGAACCGGTAATGCAGGTTGAGATCCAAAGTATTGAAGAATACACAGGCGCTGTGACTGCTGATATCAACCGGAGAAGGGGAATTATTTCGTCTATTGATGAAAGATCAGGAAGAAAGATTTTCACGGCGGAAGTTCCGTTAGGTTCTACGTTCGGATATATTTCCGACCTGAGGACTTTAACGAGTGGTAGGGCTTCAATCAGCATGAAATTGTCGCACTATGCTTTAGTGCCTGATTTTATTGCGAATACATTAATAACCTAAAAAACGAGGGCTGTAAAATAATTTACAGTCCTTGTTTGGTTATTGTTGCGAATGGTTAATTCTGAATTTCTATATTCCGCAGATTTAATTCTTTTTTACCTTAAACTCTTTATTCTTTATTCTTTATTCTTTATTCTTTATTCTTTATTCTTTATTCTAAGAAATCATTTTTAATCTCCTACTTCTCCGGCATTACTTTATACGTAGGATCTTCCTGGATATTGACTTCGATAACGGCTTCGGCAGTTTTCAACATCTTACGGCAGTCCTCACTGAGGTGGCGGAGGTATAGTTTTTTGTTCTGCTGACTATATTTTTTAGACAGTTTATCCAAAGCATCAATAGCACTCATATCCACGATGCGGCTTTCCTTGAAATCTACTACAACTTCATCCGGGTCATCCATCAAATCAAATTTATCCATGAATGCGGTTACCGAACCGAAAAATAAGGGACCGTATATTTCGTAATGCTTCACTCCTTTTTCATCGAGGGATTTTCTTGCACGGATTCTTTTTGCATTATCCCACGCAAAAACTAGTGCAGCAATTATAACTCCTACGAGTACCGCCAATGCAAGATTGTGAAGAATAATGGTTATCAGAGCTACAGTAACTCCTACAAATATGTCAGATTTCGGCATTTTATTGGCAATCCGGATGGACACCCACTGAAATGTACCTATGGCAACCATCATCATGACCCCTACCAGCGCGGCCATTGGTATTCTTTCAATAAACGGAGCTCCGAATAAGATGATGGCAAGGATCATGACTGAACCTATAATCCCGGACAGTCTGGCTCTGGAACCGGCATTGAGATTAACAAGGGTCTGCGCTACCATTGCACAGCCTCCCATTCCACCGAAAAAGCCATTCGTGATATTGGCTATTCCCTGTGCTACAGACTCTTTGTTGGCATTTCCTTTTGAATTGGTAATTTCATCTACCATAGAAAGTGTCAAAAGAGATTCGATAAGACCTACTCCAGCCATCACCAGAGCATATGGAAATATAATCTGCAGTGTTTCCAAAGTAAAAGGAATCTGAGGGATATGGAAACTTGGAAGGTTTCCACTGATGTGAGCAATATCTGCTACAGTTTTTGTAGGAATATTAAAACCAAAAACTACTGCAAAAACTACAATAATTGCCACCAAAGAGGCAGGAACAGCTTTTGTGATTTTAGGGAAAAAGTATACAATAGCAATCGTAAGGGCTGTAAGTCCCGCCATAACATATAAAGGCATTCCCTGAAGCCACCCGGAAACTCCGGCACTGTCTGTTATTTTAAACTGTTCTATCTGGGCCATAAAAATAATGACCGCAAGACCATTCAAAAAGCCATACATCACAGGCTGCGGAATGAGTCTTACAAATTTTCCCAACTTAAAAACTCCGACAAGCATCTGAAAAATCCCCGCCATGGCAACAGTGGCAAAAAGATATTCTATTCCGTGGGATTTTATCAGAGCGATCAATACAACAATAGTGGCTCCTGCTCCTCCCGAGACCATTCCGGGGCGGCCCCCTAAAACTGCAGTGATGAGTCCCATCATAAAGGCAGCATAAAGACCGGTAAGCGGGGACAATCCGGCTAAAATTGCAAAGGAGAGTGATTCAGGAATCATAGTCATGGCTACTGTAAAACCAGCCAGAAGTTCGTTTTTGTAATTTATTTTTTTCGAGAAATCGAATAGGCTTATTGTATTTTTCATTGAAATGCAAAGGTATATACTTGAAGGATGGAATACAATTACTATGTTTTATCTTTTTTAAATATTATTTTACTAATTAATAATTCACATAATAGTTGAATTAATTTGTTAATTTTAATTAAAATTAGTTATAAAAGATATTTTTTATGCATTTTTGAGAATTAGGTTCTAATTTTTATTTAAATTTGACAACTAACATGCAGATTATACACTATCAATTAAACATTTTTATAGGTAGTAGAATCTGTCAGCACTAAGGTCAATAGTTAAAAATATTACGAAAACTGTATGAGTTGTTTTAATAGCATATGCATACAGAGCATAATAATGGTTGCATTAGAATCAATTGAAGGCATACAGCAGAAGGAAATGGAGATGTAAATATTCTTAAGGTATAAATAACCTGAAAACAATTATCGGCTGGCCATCCCCCGGACTGCCGCCTGTACATATACCAAAGTATGGTACTGAGCTAAAATTTCTTTTTGCCGCCGTTGAGATTTTCTCAACGCACCCACATTTTACATGTGTTGTCATTCGCTGCAATGTAAATATTTTTTCTATTTTCTTTAATTCATGAATTAAAAAAATAGTACTCTATAAATGTTATATAAAGAAATTCATATAGGAAAGTTTATCAAGGAGATGGTTGATGAAAATGAGGTATCCATGGAGAGGATCTGCAATTTTCTCAATAAGGATGATCAGTTTATTGAAAATGTATACCAAAGCAGGTCCATAGATACGGATTTACTTTTGCGATGGAGCAAGCTTCTGGAATATGATTTTTTCAGACTTTACAGCTCTCACCTTATCCTTTACGCACCTCCGTCTGCGGTGAATAAGAATCATAAGAAGTCTGATAAGATTCCTTATTTCAGGAAAAATATTTATACCCAGGAAATCAAAGATTTTATTATGAAAAGGATTTTATCCGGCGAAATGACCTACGGTGAGGTCATCAAAGAGTATTCTATTCCTAAAAGCACGCTTCACCGGTGGCTTCAGAAAAACAATGATAATACTAACGGATAAACAGAATTTCTTTATGCGTCCCAATTACAAAAAGATATATTATGATATGCTGAGGCTGGAGCATCCGGAAAAGCTGAAAGACCCGAAGATCAAAGAACTCCTGGGAAAACTGAATACCACGGAGGATGTATTAAATTTCAATGACAAGATTTTTGAACAGTCGAAAGAAAGCCAGACCAACAATCAGAAGCTTAAAACCTATGATAAAGAAACCATGTTTAAGCTTTTACAGTATCAGAATAAGCATGGCTTCTCTACCAGCTATATGTCCCGGAAATATAAGATCAGCAGAACAACGATCATGAACTGGAAGAAAGCTTTCGAAGAAGAAATAGAAAAAATGATTAATGCCGGCGAATAATCGCCGGCATTTTGTAAAAAGGTAAGGATCAAAGAAAGTCTGGGGCTGTCTTGCCGGATTCGAACCGGATAGCCTTGCCGGACTTACCGGCTTCGCTATTCCTCCCAAAATGTGTGACGAAGTAACTTTCCTTTACGACACTTTTATATCTTAAACAAGGCAACAGCTGAAAGTGTATGGCGTGCTCTAACCAACTGAGCTACTCTTCCTATGATCAACTGTATCTTTTTGTGGAAGAGGCGGGATTCGAACCCGCAACCCCGTCGTGATAAGCGAAGTAACACTGTTCTACGGCACTCTTTTATTTACATCAAGGTAATTTTCGTACAGACACTTTATGCTTACGTCTTACTTTAGACTACTGCTTTCGCAGACAGGAGTTGCACCTGCATTTTAAGCCTGGAACGAAGTATTTCTATCCTACGATACTTGATATTAACTTTTTCTCTATTTTTTACTTTAGATTTTCATTTAGATAAATCATTTTTTTTAAATCAAGGTAATACTGAAAGGATCTTTCTGTGTTTTGCTCTACCTGCTGAGCTACAATCCCGTTTACAACAAGGAAGGCAGGGATCGAACCTGCGACCTAAACGTTTAACAATCGAAGTATGATCCTAAAACGACACTTGACTTTTTATTTTTACTTTAATAATTCATTATAAATGAAGTCATATTGATATAAATGATATTGCTTATTATTTAAATCAAGGTAACAATGAAAGGATCTTCCGTGCATTTGCTCTACCTGCTGAGCTACAATCCCGTTTACAACAAGGAAGGCAGGGATCGAACCTGCGACCCAATGTTTCAAAATCCGAAGTATGACCCTAAAACGACACTTGATTATTTTTAAGCAGGGCATTCAGTTCAAACAGAAACTTATGACAGAGTTATACCATTACACCACCTGTTTCCAGAACAGGATTTGAACCTGTATTGCTGCCCCCAACGAAGTACTTCTGTTTTACGGCACCTGCTTTCCATTTTTAAAATGAGCCTTTCTATATTTTTTCCAGTTTCTCTGGTATTTTTTCTGACGGGAATTAACCGTTTCGAAGCCATGTGGAAAGCAATATAAACATCCCATTTTATCTCCATGCAGCAGTCGCGAGATCTGTATGCCGGAAATTTTCTTTGGAAAATCAATGAGTTCGTATTCATTGATTCCAAAAGCTTGCTTTAATACTTTTTCTATTTTCATGTATTGAGAATTAACGTCAATACACTGCTTCTTTAAGACAAGGTTTATCAATTTTCATGGTTATTATCTTTAAATACTTTGCTTTATTATTTAAAAACCAAGCAACTGACCATAAGAGTTTTTGAATGTATTCAAATTGGAAGTTTGACGATGAAACTCTTATTGTACGGCATTGGTTTGTTTTACCGGGCATCTGGCGGAAAGACTTTGTTTCAAGTCGAAGTCGAAGAAGTTCTTTCCTTACGGCACCGGATTAATAACAATGCAAAGTTATTGTGGAAGTACGCATTCTTTTTACGCACTTAATTTTATTTCTTTATATCTATTTAATATTTAAATATCAGTGATGGCTGATGAAAGCAGTGCTTTTTACAGCACCACTTTTTTAATTACCTGAATAGCAGACTTTCTGTCTTCCAAAGCATTCAGTACATCGAATACCTTGTCGGACCAACCTGCAATAAGGTATACATCATTCTTTCTGATATCCAACGGCTGTTTTCCATAACCTGCCAGATCAAAAATATATAGTTTTGCATCCGGAGCAATACTTTTGTACCGGTTCCAGGAGTCTTCAAAAGAATGCAGGATTCCGTTGCTGTTCCACAGCTGAGTGTCGGTAAACAGCATTACTTTATCTGTTTTTTCTCTTCTTTTGATCAGATCTTCAATCACCAGATAACCGTTGGTAGAGTAACCTACTTCGCCTTCACGCTTATAAAACTCATTCACGTTTCTCAGAATACCGTTTTTAGGCATCGGAACTCTTTTCCATCTGTCTCCGAACATACCGGTGATTACATTCTTACACTGCGACTGTAAAATCATAGACATCAGTAATCCGATATCGTAAAGCAATACTTTACTTCTTGGCGAAACCGGCTGCTGCATAGAGCCCGAAACATCTGCTGCAATGACCACAGAAGTGTCAAAACCAAAACCTTTAATGTTTTTTGCACTCACCATGACTGCATCTTCCAATGCTTCCAAAATGGATGACAGGTAAGGTGAATCAAGAGTTTTTAATTCCCTGTAGGCTGCCAAAAACCTGAACGGAAGCTGTTTTGAATTCATGACCGCTTTTTCATTGGATAAATAGATACAGACTTTATTTATGGCTTTAGAAGAAATGCCAGCTTCTATAATATTTCTCAGGTTTCTCAGGGTCGCCATATAGCCCAGCTTATTGCTGAAGATCAATTCTTCCCACTTATTTTTAAAAGCCTGTTTTTTTTCGGTTTCGCCGGCAAATTTCGTCTGCCCTAAAACAGAAAGCTCTACTTCCCATGTGTAGGGAGTTTCCAGGCTATCACCCACAATTTTGTTAAAAACTGCCTGCTGATTTTCATCTTTTGCTTTTGGATGAACCAGAAACAAGGCATCTTTCAGGGTTACTTCTGCTTTTCTGTTGTATTTTGCGAACTGGTATTCATCAAATTTATTGAAAGACTTCGCAAGACCTTTCTGGATCTGCTTGGAAAGCCTGTTCAGCTTTTTGGTCTCTGTTCTTTCATTAGCAGTCTGATAATACGCCAAAAGCTCAGTGATTTCATCCGCTCTCTGTATTACACCATCTACTGTTTTGCTCACTAAGTCTGTACCTGAAACATGTTTTGCGAGTTCTGCGGTCAATACCAGTGGAATAGAACGCAGATACATGTCTTTTCTTGCATAAACCGCCAATTTGGCTACAAATTCAGGGTCATTTTTTTTGATCAGAGACTGAATTCTTACCAATCTGTCATTTCCTTTTTCATAAGATGTACCGGATAATCCTGTTGTCACAACAGCACCATATAGTTCTTCGGCAGGGGTCATGGTAAACGCCTTTGCACCTTCGTAGTTCGCTACGGTATTTTTCTCTTTTCTTAAAAAATTAAATTTCATGCGTTACTGTTTTTTTGTTAGACACTTAGAAAATCTTATTCCTCTCTGATTTCTGATGCAAAGTAAAAACAGTATTACGCAGTCTTTTTGCGCAGTAAATATTTATGTGTTTTTTTATTTTTTTAATTGGAAGAAAAATTTTTCCACAGATCTTCTGCTGTATGATTGGGAAATTTGTGATTGAATTTAGGTTTTGGCTGAAGCCAATGATTGTGATTGTATTTTGTAAGCGGGCTAAAGCCCGCTCCTATTCAATTTCAACAAGAACTTCTCACTTCTCTCTTTTAAATTAAATTTTTCTATCACTCAATTCAAATAAAGGAATCACAGAACTTACATTGTTGGAGACGCATTGTCTAGTTTTGCGAGTAATAAAAAGTAAATCATGATCAAAGGATTATATGAAACCCATATTCAGGTAAGCAGCTTAGAAAATTCTGTCAAGTTTTATACTGAAGTTTTAGGATTGAAACTGGCGCATAAGGATGAAACACGACCCATTGCATTTTTGTGGATCGGTGAAGGTAAGGAATTCATGCTGGGACTGTGGGAGCAGAAAGAAAACCTTCAGCCAAGACATTTTGCCTTTTCCAGCAGTAAGGAAGATATTTTAAATTATTCTGCAGACTTTCTGAAGAATAAAGATCTGAAGCCTTATAATTTTCTAAGAGATGGCAGAGATGAACCTATGGTTTTTGCATGGATGCCTGCACTTGCGATCTATTTTAATGATCCGGACGGTAATCAGCTTGAGTTTATCTCGATCCTTGAAGGTGAAGGCAGACCGGAATTGGGTATTCTTTCTTATGAGGAATGGATGGAAATTCATTAATAAAAAAGGACAGACTTATTTTTCACAAGCTGTCCTTTTTTTGGTTAGTTGCACACTAATTTCTTCACGGCAAGAACATGTTTGCATGGTCCTCTTTCGCCCTGGTATTTACTGAACCATTCGCAGGTACACCGTTCTTTATCATCATCTATGATCACAGTATGATGTACACCGGTACCTTCTACCCTTGCTTCGGTTCTGGCCTCATTCTTATTTAGAATCTCTACCTTTCCTTCTGCAATGAGCTTTTCTGCATTTTTCATCCGTGGATTCAGACCGGCAATTCTATTGAGTTTAAATGGCAGCCTTCGATAGAAAAACCCGTTATCATCAAGGTCATAACCCAAAAGCCCCATAGCAGCCAGTCTTCCTGTAAGATTATCTGTTTTTTTCAGGCTTATATTTTCATCTAAAGCAAATGCTGAAGGATTAAAAGACTGATTGGCATAAGCATATTTATCCAGGGCATCAATCCATTCATCAGAAATATCATCAATGAGGCTGTCCAGCACTGCTCCTTCCCCGGAAAACCCCCGCCAGGTTTCTCTTGACAATGAAAAACTGAACCTGATATTTCCCATATAAAGCTGCCAGGTGGTAGACTGCATGTCTGCATGCGGAAACACCTGCATCTGGTCGATATAAGGAAGAAGAGGTTCCAGCAGGCGCAACCTGTGCAGTCCGCCGACACAAACAGCATCGGTTGATTTTACCGGTGAAAACATAGGCTTATTTCCTCTGATGATCAGGTAGTAATCTGATTTTATAGATCCTTTAGGAATTCCTCTGAAGAGCTGCTGGGTCTGGATCTTATTAAAACAGTGAAGCTTTTCCGATTCGGACAGATAGATCTGAACGGTACTCAACCCTTTAATCCATTTTACAGGCAACGGGACCTTTCGTTCGATTACTTTTTTTTCTTCTTTGTAAAGCCCGACTTCTTTTTCCCCTACGGAAAGCATTATTTTTTCATTGAGACGAATACTTCCCAGCGCAGTAATCATTGGCTGGTTAAAATCTACATTGGTGGTTCCGTTTTCCAGGAATTCACCATGCAGGCCATCCGGCAGTACATCAACCCTGGCGTAAACACCGGCACAGTGTGAAAATCCTTCAAAGCGCAGCCTGCTGTTTCCGGCAGTGACGATAGGATCTTTAAGCAAAGCCAACTGAAACGGCGACAGATTAAAGCTTGATTTCACAATATTGGAAAGCGTAATCAGGCATCTTGCCAGTATAAACGGCTGGCTGACATCTCCCCAGAAAAAGCAGGGAGCATCTGTAGTCTTCTGAATTTCACTGTATTTGGACAGGAATAATTCTTCGGATACATCTTTTTTCACCAGAGACGATGGCCTCTGATAATTGTAAATTAGCATCTCTTCCATAATCTATTTTTTTAGAAGAAGATTGCAGATTTTTTTCAGGCTGGAATTGTCTTTCCAGCTATTCAGTTTTTCTTTTAGGTTTTTATCAGGCTCCGATTGATTCAAAGCTAAAACCTCGTAGTAAATATCCAATATTTTTTTAAGATTGGTAACTGGTGTTTCCATCTGAAGCAAAACATGGGTAAGAAGCTCTTCCAGCGCCAGATTGTGATCTTTACTGACGTTGAGCATCTGGTGCTGTACAAGATCTGTAAATCTCTTTACAGGAGCCCATTCCAGCTTTTCATGAAGGCCGATTACCTGTCCTAACCGGGCGTTATCCATTACTTTATGGGAAACATGTTCCAGCCAGATTTCAGCAGCGGTTCCGCGGATCACTTTGTCTCCGTCCAGGAAAACAGTTCCCAGAAACAGGTATCCCATGGCATCCAGAGGCTTTTTCATCTGATGCAGTGCCTGTGCTGTACTCAGAACAAGACCTCTTTCGTAGACCTCTGCAATTCCTGAATAAAACAGACAGTTTTTAACGATCCTGGCAAAAACATTTCCGGGCGTATTCGGAAAGCTCCATATGAATGAAGGTATTTCAGAAATATCTTTCTGCTCTGCAATAAAGCATTCCATGAAAAGCTGATGTTCTCTTTTTTTCAGATGATATTTCGGAACGCTGATATTAAGCTCAACCGGATAATAGGAATTCTTTTTGCTGTCGATGGTTTTCCATTTATAATTACCCGTAAGGAATTCTTTGGGAATATCACCGTATCCGAAGTCTTCGAATTGTTCAAAAAACTTTTCCGGGGAGCGCGTAATTCCTGCGGTCATCCACCATGACGGATGTTCGAATTTCCCTTCTGGAACAGGTTTCTTATTAAAGAAGAAAAGCAGAAGGTCTTTATATTCTCCTTTTAATTTCTTTTCCACCTGCTGCAATGCACCTGAGGTTTTTTCCAGTGAACAGCGCTGTAATGCCAGCTGTACATCCAGATCATTGGGTATTATATTTTTATTCTGATAAATCTCAAATCTTTCCACTAATGCTTCCGGACTTATCCAGCATGGCTCATGGGTTATTGTAGACAGCAGCGGAGTTTGATCTCCTGATGTTATTTTATTAAAAACATGTACTGCTATATGTTTGAACGGCTCCATGGCCAATCCTCCGGCATGGATATCTTTGATCGGCCTCAGCTTTTTATGGTAGGAGGAATGGGTTTCTTTTGCAGCTTCGTCTTCGCGGGTTCTTTTATATACTTTTTCCAGGCTTTTAAGCTGGAGCGGAAATTTTTCCAATAGTGTAAGCCCATAATTAATGATCAGATTACACAGCAAAACATTAAAATGGTGTACTTCCCATCTCCCAATAGTTTTACAGGCTTTCTGAAATACGGGTTCAAATAGCTTTACGGAATCTGCATCAGCTTCATCAGCAAAACGTACAAGTCCTGCCAACGCAAGATCGTAATAGTAAGTTCCGGGGTTTTCTATAGCCTGCGGAAGAAGAAACATGAGATCTTCAAAGCTTTCCGGTTCCTTCACTTGGCATTCTTCATTGATAAGTTCCAGCGTTTCTGTCTCAACGACATCAAGCTCCAATTGTCTGTTCGCTATGTACTGAACCAGCCCAGGCCTTACATTAGCCAATATATTATCAGCATAATGGGATAAAGCTTCCTTTATTTCTTCTGAAACAGGGATATATTTAAGAATGATCTTTGCCGCTTTGGTCTGTATGCTTTCGTCTTTGTTTACAAATGCCGCACTTAAAGCCGTTGCCAGGTTTTCTGTACCAGCTTTCTTTTTCTGAAAGATTTTTTCAGTCACTGCAAGACCTGCTGCAACAACTGTTTTGACTTCTGAACTTAACAGATTGGGAAGAAAATATGAAAATTCACCGGTTCTGAATGCCGGATCATGAACTATTTTTTTTAAATGAGCGAGTATGGTATTGACCGCCTTTGACTGTACGGAGGCTAAGCCTGCCATGAGTTCATCCTGAAGCATGATGAGTTCATCGTCAGAAGGTTTCAGGATATTGAATGCATCCATGAACCATCCTGTTACATTTTTATTAAAATTCCTGTTTGCAGCCAGAAGGCATTCTCTGAGGAATCTTTTTCTCTCAATTTTATTGTCGGCAATCAGTTTTTGAACCACCGGAAGCCATTCTCTTTTAAAAGGCAGTGATTTTGAAGGAAATTCGCACAGATACCAAAAATGGGTTTCCAGTGTTTCCGGGTATTTCTCAAGATCAGATGGATGAAGGCTTAGGTGATACCCAAGAAGTTCGGGCCTGGGCTGTACATACCCTTTTTCTGACCATCTTAAGATATCGTGGTAATTAAATGCTGTAAATTCTGCATCTATAGAATCATTAATAAAATTCGAAAACCAGTGCGGACATCCCCACTCCAGTATGTTTTCGGTCTGCTCTTTGTCTCTGAAAAGGCTCCAGTAATTTTTTCCGTAATGCTTCTGATCCATGCAGACAAAAGATGCTATATCAATAATAGAGTGCTGATCTGCAGAACCGGCAGTATGATAGGAGTTTTTTGTCATTACAATCTTGCTGATCTCCCGGTCCAGCTTTTTTATGGTCGGGACCAGCGCTTTCCTTTCTTCTGCTGTAAGCTGTTTCAGAAATGGAATAATCTCATGTATTCTTTCCTCATTAAGGATCTCATAAAGTCTTTCTTTCATTTGTTTTTAATTTGATAATAATTTTTTTCAGGTTATTTTGTTTTGCCATTTGTTTTGCTGGCCGGCTACAGCATGATCATATAATTCATCAATAAGTTTTTTGGTACTGTTTAGTTGTTCGGCACAAGCTTTTCATATTCATCCCGGATACTGTAGCAAGCCATAGCGGGAAGCACAGAAATCTTGTTATGCCCCAGTCTTTATTTAAGAATTTCTTTAGAATGACTGAGGTTTCTTTTTTTTCTTTTGGGGTCAGCTTTATAAGAAAAGGAACAATTTCCCTGATTTTATAGTTTACATAAACCGTCTTCAATTCATCTTCAATAAGCATAATTCCAATCTTAGGGACTAAAATAACAAAAATTGTCCGACAGACATAAAATTATCCTTTTAAAGTAATTTGTTTTAACAAAAAATTATGCTTTTAACGGCAGTTTAAAGGGTATTTCTGAATAAAAGTTAAAAATTCACCTGTTATTTTATAAGACTTTTTTATTCTTACCGTTTTATTATTTGTGATGCAAAATAAACAGTATTCTGAAATCTTTGATAACAAAAAACTCCCTTTAAAAAAAGGGAGTAATCGAGTTTAAACTGAATTAATATTGCTGCAAACACCAGTGCAGGATTTTTGCGATATTCTTCGCATCATCCACCCCTCTGTGATGGGTACCTTCAAGCTTCATATTGAGTTCGCCAAGCGCTCTGCTCATTCCAACGCTTTTTCTGACGGTAGGATGCAGCTGTCCGAATAATGTTTTCACATTGATATGATCATCGCTCAACGGATAATCTACATTGAATCTTCTGGCCTGGTTCTGCAGCATATTCAGGTCATAGTTTCCGTAGCTTGCCCAGGTAAGGTCTTCAGAGTCATATTCTGCTCTGAGGATATCCAAAGCATCTTCCAGCAAAATCCCATCATTATCCAGCATGTTTTGGGTAATGGAAGTCAGTTCTGTACAGAAAGGGCTCACCTTTGAATATTGTGGTTTTACTAAAATGCCTTCATTTTTTGAGATCTTACCAGTTGTCGCACTCATGATGCATACACCGATCTCGATGATCTCACTTTCCTGGCCTCTGGGCGGTCTGTCTTCCCAGCAGGTAGCTTCCAGGTCTATAATTAATATATTGTCTGTTGTTTTCATAGTTTTTTGTATAATGTATATTATATAATATATTGATTTACAACACACTAATGATTACTTATCTCTTGCTTCAAACGGCGGCGACCATTTCTTGCTTTAATAATTTGTTTGTTAAATTCTCGTTTATTACATAAAAAAGTTCCGGTAAAATTTACCGAAACTAAGCTTTAAGAGTCATCAACTCTTCTTTTATAAAATCAATAACTAAAGCATTCAGCTTTTTATTGATTCTTTTCTGTTCTTCTTTTTCGATTGTATTGAATGTGTCAGGAAAATCTTTCCCGAAGTCTTCCAAAATATCCTGTGCAAAAAGACCAATGATCCTGCCTGTCATTTTGGGTTCAAATTCCCCAATTTTACTGGTGACATTATTCAGTCTGTTTAGTGTCACATAATTTTGGATCTCGTCCCAAATATTCTGAGCTGTTTCAGTGAAATGAATCTGCTTTTGAACCGATCTGTCTTTTTTTACCATTTTAGACTTTTCGATCCATTTTTCATTCTTATTTTTAAGAATTACTCTCGCACCGTTTCCAAAGTATCTGGTTTTTAGAGTTTTGACAATCGTTCCTTCACACATATTATTTTCAATTTCTGGTAAGCCAAGCCAACTCGGAATTTTAGAATCAAATACATTGGGAAACTTCAAAGCCTCTTCCAAACTGCCTTGGAATAAAATCCTGGCATAGAAAAATCCGGTTTCCTCAAAAATCTGATTCACTAAATCTGTATCCAGATAAATGGTTCCGTTCAATTTAATATCAAATCCATAAAATTCGTTATGAGGAGCATATTCAATCCCTTTTTGCACTTTCACAGCATTTTTTGCGAGGGTCACTTCCTGATGTTCGTAACCACCACCGAATAATTCACCGTAAATCACTACAGCTTCTGTTTCAGGATACATGGCTTTTACTTTTTGGAACAAATCAATTACATTTTTCCTGTAATGTTCTAAAATATGGTGTGCATTGTAGAATTTTTCATCTTTTTCAATAAAAGCAGTTCTTTTCCCTATTTTAATTTCCTTTCCGTCAGTAAAGAAAGAAAAATTGGCACCGTGAACCTTTTCCTGCACTATGAAAACCTCATTCCCTAAACCCTGCAACCTGATCTGCTCGATCACACGGGCCTGGTAAGCATTTTCTATAGAGTTATATGTTTTAAAAATCATCTTTAATAGTTTTTAATAGTTTCTGATTCATTCTTTTTCATTTGAGTAAGGTGTCGCTGAGCGTGAAGGGAAAGAAAATAAATGTATTCATACACATTAATTTTACCCAGTTCATTCACTGTCATGGTCGTCTTACAGAGAAGGCCTTCACCGTTTTTCATCAGTTTCAGATAACCTAAACACTGATGATACTGCTGAGCAATTAAATTCCTTATTTCATTCAGGCTTAAATCTCCTTTCGGCTCCATATGTTCCGGTCTTATCCAATCAAAATAGCCATACTTCCCTACTTCTTCAAACTTTTCTTTATTGAAACTGTAGTTTTTTATTTCTGCATTTAAATCAAGACCTGTATAATTCCGCATTGCTTTTTTTGATCCTTTTTCAATGAGAATTAGCAAATAAAAGTTGGTAAGATAAATACGTTCTAAAATCTGTTGAACAGTCCAACCTCCGTTCGCAGGAAGAAAATCGAGCACTTCTTTATCTTTCTCAAACCATCCGTCAATCTCATCAAAATTGAGTTTCAAGTGCACTTTTATATCCTGAATTAATCTGAAAATATCCATTACAATTTTTTAAAGTTTTCCAAAAGGCTTAAAATATTCTTCTTTCCTACCGGATTCATTGAATGGCAGTAGAATTTGGGTAAGTCTAAATAGTTATCCATACAATATTCTGTCAGCCATTTGGCACAGTCGTAGCCTGTTTTTTCGGTGTATTCGTCAGCATTCGGTTTCAGATAGTGTATATCCGCCAGGTCATGATCAAAAGAGATCATTTCCGGAAGTCCTTTTTCCAAAATTCTGTTGACAAACTGCTCATAATTGCGAACAATATGCCAGTCTTTTCTGAGGAAAACATCCTGTTTGGTATAATGATAGGCTTCAACAGGATATCTAATATCATCCAGAAACAGTAATCTTTTTGTCATTTCCATTGTTTTATTTTTAAGCCTGAAAGCCTGTTTTTAATACAATTATTATTTAAACCATCATATCAGCACAATTGGAGCTTGCAAATGCGTGAGGTTTTGCTTTAAACACATATCCCATTCCCAGAATATAGCCCATAGCATCTTTCAATGCGGTATTTGACTTGAAATCCGGATCGGTATTAATGTCTGCGTGTACCTCCATTTCTACACCATAAGCATCCAGAATGGCACAGATAGCGTAAGCAATTTCTACGGATCTGTTGACCTCATTCAGCATTCTTTCTTTGATGCTGATCTTCTGTATTTGTCTTTCTTTCCTGATAAAGGTAAACGCTCCTTTTCCCTCCCGTACAAATACTACTGCCGTAGCATAGCTGATCGCTTCGCCGTAAACATGGGAATCTGAGCCCACACATACTTTCAGGCGGTGACCGTTAGCCTGTTCGCGGATAATGGCTTCTTCTACCAGCTGTGTGATAGGTTTCAGGAAAAAATTTCCTTTCATATTCTGCCATACTTTTTGTTGCGTTTCCATTTTTTTACATGTTTTAAATTTGTTTTGTTTATATATTTAATTGGTGAATTGTGAGCTTTCAATTCGCTTTGCTGTCAGTCTTAATATTCACTTACATAGCAAATTCACTATTGATTACTCACTTTTTTGCACTCCGAACAGGACTCGAACCTATACCATCAGTTTTGGAGACTGAGATGCTGCCATTACACCATCAGAGTAGTTTTTTATAATAATTGATAAGTTATAAATGATCATTGATGCCATAATACACATTTAGTATTCATTATTGATTGTTGATCAATCATCATTTATAATTCTGTGGAACAGACAGGAATCGAACCTGTACCCTTAGTTTTTCAGACTAACGTGCAGACCAGCTACACCACTCTTCCCTGTTGTATAAGTAATTGATAATGAGTATTCACGAAATAGCCATATTGGCATTCATCAATCATCAATCATCGCTTATCTTGTACGGGAAGAGGGACTCGAACCCCCAAAACCTTGAGCCTAAATCAAGTGTGTCTACCATTTCCACCATTCCCGCAGCTTTTATTAATGATGAGTAATCTGAATATTTGTGGATTGCCAATGGCCAACTGTCAATTTTTTCATGGTTTTTAATTCACATTTGATGTATTTACAATTGAAAATTAACTATTTATTACCTGCCGAATTACTCATTGCTTATTACTCATTATTTATGAATAAGGTCAGAGAAAGCCTGTCTTTAAAACTATGCCTGTTAGTGTTTGTAAGATCTTCTGCGCTTGACAAACTTTTCTCTTTCCTGTTTTTCTGTGAATGATCATCTATCAATTTTTCTCAATCTGAACTTTCATGGTATTTATAATTCACCATTGATTTTAGATCATTCATGTCTGTACTCCATAAGGGAATTGAACCCTTGTCGTCCGGTAGAAAGCCGGATGCACTTACCGCTATGCTAATGGAGCATTTTAAACCAACTGACCAGGAATCGAACCTGAACAACAAGAGTACTTTTCCTGCATGCTGCCATTACATTATCAGCGGTTTTTGTGGAAGTAGCAGGATTCGAACCTGCTCAGCAATGAAGCAACAGATTTACAGTCTGCCCCGGCTCTCCAACTCCGGCGTACTTCCGTATATAATGAGTAACAGATCATTAGTAATGGATATTTTTTCTAATCCCTTTTGAAGAAAAACAAAGCCTGTCTTAATTTTTTTGTTTGATGTAAGAACTTCTTCGCTTGACAAACTTTTAATTTTTTCTTCTGAACTAACTAAATTTTATAAATGATTAATGATAGCTATTCGTCAATCCATAACTTCTGCCCATTCCTACTTCCAGGTTCTACCCTCTAATCCCATTGTGAAGAAAACAAAAGCCTGTCTTAATTTTTTGTTTGATATAAGAACTTCTTCGCTCGACAAACTTTTTACTTTCTCCGGAACTAATCTCATTTTAGTTATTTGAGATGGCTATGGGATTCAAACCCACTCAGCTTATGCAACGGTTTTGCAGACCGCACCGACTCTTCCGCTTCGGCGAACCATCAGATGTGATATAAATGATAATTGATGATTGATGGCTGATAATAAATCTAGAAACCCTCTAACTTCTAATTTCTAACATCTAGCTTCTCAATAAAAAAAGAAAAAGGCTGTCGGTATTTTCCATATTTGGCGTAAAGATCTTCTGCTCTTGACAAACCTTTTTTCTTCTCTTTCTGAAACAATTAACATTTAGTTTTCTGCGATTTTGGAAAGGTTCGAACTTTCAACTTCCGGTTTAACAGACCGGCGCTCTATCATTGAGCTACAAAATCTTTTTTCATTTGTGAATGGTGAATTATCAATTCGTTTTTTACGGGCAATTTTTTAAATTCCTGCAAAGCAAATTCACCATTTACTTTTATCTTTTGTAATTTCGGAAGGACTCGAACCTTCAGCCTCCGGTGTATCAGACCGACGCTCTAACCACTTGAGCTACGAAATCGTTTTTATTTTGTGAATTGCAAAAGATCAATCCTTTTACTGTCAATTTTAAAATTCACTTGCGAAGCAAAATTCACTATTGACTATTCACCATTAACTATTCAGTTTCAGTCTGGAAAGCAAGATTCGAACTTGCGACCTCCCGCGTCCAAGACGGGTAAACAACCACCGTTATCTTTCCAGTTTTTCAGGTTCAGTTTCCATTTTTCTTCCGGGAGACAGCCGGAATTAAATTTCCATGAACCTTGCGGTCTATGCGGGAATCGAACCCGCAGTACCCAAGAGACAGTCGGGCAGGTTAGCCTTTACCTCAATAGACCTTTTTTGTAATTCTGAGAGGGATCGAACCTCTAACCTTCGGTTTAGAAAACCAACGCTCTATCCAATTGAGCTACAGAACTATTTTGTAATCCCAGAAGGAATTGAACCTTCAACCCCCGGTTTAAAAGACCGGTGCTCTGACCTATTGAGCTATGAGATTATTTTTTAATGTGAATGGTCAAGCGTCAATTCGCTTAACTTGTCAATTTTAAATTCCCAATTCATCATTCACACTTAACAAGATTCACTATTCACATTTACTTTTGGGTATCTTCGGGGATCGAACCCTGTTCTCCGGTTCCACAGACCGGCGCTTTACCAAATAAGCTAAAAAACCATAAAAAAAGCACCTCTTTTCGGGAGGTGCTGTATATTCTGACGTAAGAGATCATTAGCTGACCCACGTATATAAGCACCTTTTAACTATAAATTCACTATCGAGAATGATACATGCATATCTTTTCGGCTCCTGTCCGTGTAATCTCCAATACTGATTAGATATGTTATGTAATTGTTTCATTATATTCTTGTTATTTAAAATTTTTGAATCCTGAAAACCTGTTGCTTTCAATTTTCGGTTGCAAAGTAAGTATGAAATTTTTTAACTCACAAATATATTTTTCATTTAATATCTTGATAATCAATGAATTAAATGTATTTTTTAGCATAAGAAATACCTGTCCGCAATATCCTGCAGATCTCTTAAATACCTAAATGACTGTCTCTCATCGGGTTACTTATCACTCTTATTTATTGTATTAAATGTTCATTGTTAATTAAAAAATTTTTGTTTTTATGGTTATTTTTTTTCATTCTAAATAATTTATGGCCTAAAACACAAGAAACGCCTCGAGTTATCGAGGCGTTTCTGCGGTATTTTGTTTAAATTCTTACGGGTTTATTGTAAATAATTTTCAAAGCAAGCACATTTCGCCTCATTCCATATCATCCATTCGTATCCGAATAATCCTTTTATTGAAGGGCTATCGCATAGATTTACATTGATATGTGCTCTTTGTCGTGTCATAATTTTCTGGCGCAAAGATATGAAAAATTGTTTTTTGAGCAATGAAATTACTATGGCTGCTCACTGGAAAGAGAGATATGATGAGGTGGCTTCGAGTGCCTCAGCCACCTTGATTTTGTCGGTGGAACATCATTCCGTTTAAATTTTTAAATGCTTCAACGTTAGTTTCGCAATATTTTATTCCTTTCTGTTTTAAACCTCGAAATATCTTTCAGGATCACACTGTCCTCGGGATTGAAATGTTTCAGTTCATTGATAATCTCGGAGCGCGTTCCCACTTTTTCTGCAATAATTTCATAAGCGATACTTCTTGTTACAGGCTGTAGTTTTGGATCTTTTTTAAATTCATGCTTCATGGCTTCAAGGTAAATGGTCTTTTTGTAGGAAGGTGTTTTATGATAAAGGTTCTGAATCTCAGTTTCCAGTTTTTTAACATCAAAAATATGGGCGAAATAATTATTCAGGCAGTTGAATGCATCTTTATCTTCATTCCAGCCCTTCAACAGTACTTTTTGAGCTTCTTCCGGCAGTTCCATTTTCTTGCTGTATACCAAAGAAGCTTTTACCATCTGGCTGTTCTCTGTATAGTCGTCTGCCACCATCTGATAGTAACTGTGGGCATTTTTAAGATCATTAAGTTCTTTGTAAAGGTCCCCTACTTTCTCTTTCTGCTGCATTTCTTTGTACAGATCGATGGCTTTTTTGTACTGTTTTGCTTTTTCGTAACACGCTGCTGCTTCCGATTTATTATTTAGTTTTTTAAGATAAACCGCTGCTGCCTCATTATAGAAGCCACCATTTTCCAGCGTTTTTGCCCCCCTGAAATGATCCTGAAGAAGATTCATATACACTTTTGCTGCTTTTTTATAATCTTTTTCAGCGATATATTTTTCGGCAAGCTCTTCATATTTATTTCTGATTCTATCAAATAAAGAGGTTTCCAGGTAAAAATTCCCACCTCCTGAGCCTCTTCGTCCAGAGTTTTTGCGGTTCTGTTCTTTATCTTTTAAAGCAGTGATCACAATCATGATTATAAAAGCTACGACAAGAAAAATCACCAGCGTTCCCACCACGCTCCAAAAGCTTTCGTGGAATAACTGTGCGGCAATACCAATGATCTTAAACACCGCCAGGATCATAAATGCAATCAGAAATTTGTTTATAAACGTCTGCTTATTCATCATCTTCAGGGTTTAAAATGGTTTTGTCCTCGTTAAACAGGCGATAAAGAAGCAGGATGACACAGATCACCAGGATCCATACAAACCAATTGTATCCGAACATCTTTATCAACGGGTAAAACAGATAGACCAACATGGAAACAAGAAGAACAGACAGAATCAGCTTTACCCATAAAGGCACATTGTCCCCGCCAAGGTTCAGTGATTTCCTTCTGAAGATGAAAGAATAGATTCCCACAGCTCCAAACATGAAAATCACGAGATACAGGATATCTGAAACGGAAGTTTTATTTTCTGATGCACCGGAACCTTTCTCCAATGTTCCAGTATTGGAATCTTTAACCGGAGACGGGGGAAGTTCCGTTATATCAAGCGTTCCGTAAAGCTTTCCGAGAGAATCCGCCATAAGCACCTGCTTTTTCTTTAAAACAAATTTTACAACTTCACCATTGACCGGTTTTCCCTTGCTGTACTGTTTGAGAGAATCCGAAATGCGGCGTTTCATCGCTGCTTCCTGCTGAACAAGATGTTTCGTTATTTTTTTTGAATACACTATTTTCAGGGAATCTCTGCTGTTCTGCTCTCTGGCATTGAGCTTCTCAATATCATTTCCAACCTCACCAAGGTTTCTGCCACCTGATTTTTTATACCGTTCTCTTTCGTTTTTGTCTTTTGACATAGCAGCACCTGCAGCAATATATTCACTGGAAAGTTTTTTTCTTGTCTTTCCGTAAATAGAATCAATTTTCATGTCAATATCCGTCACTCCGGACTGATAAGCGATCATATCTGCCTGTGCTTTTTCAGCACCGTTCATAATTTTGCCGGATGAAACGAGAAAATCCTCTCTCACGGTTCTGTCTTTATCTGAAGGCATAAAAATTCTGAAGAGTATGGCTACAATGACAACACCCCAGAATATCCATCGGAAATTCCGGCTTCCTGATGTCTCTTTTTTATCACCAGAACCTCCAAACAGGGTACTCAGCCAGCTGTCTCCGAAAGTGAACTTTCCAAAGCCGTCACCACGGGAAGTTCCCATAATATCTAAAGGCACTCCCAGTTCTACCGCTCTGTCAGGATATTTTTCTATATACTTTAAATATTTTTCAATTTCTTTTTTATTCCCTGCCATCACTTTTTTGAGGTCAAAAGGCAGGTTTTTCATCCACTCTTCTTCATTTCTCGGCTGCTGAAGGGTTGCCAGAACTTTTTCATCATCCATCTCCACAGTAAAGCTTTCGATATGCTGAGGTATTTTTATCCCATTCGATGGTTTTCTGACTCTGCCTTCTGCTATTTCGGGTTCTTTTAGTACAGAAATCCAGTCAATTTCTTCTGAAAGCTTTACAAAACCAAAATCGGGGTGCATAATAACAAACCGTGAACCGGCAGACTGCCAGTCTTCCGGATTGATCCTTGGATAAAATAGGGTATTTTCAGGAATAAAAAGTCTGTCGTCTACACACTGGAAATAAGCATTTTTACCGATTTCCTGCGGAGCTTCATCATAAAATATAAGCAGGCATCCGTACAGGATATCAGGCTGGTCTGCCGGAACAGCATAAGATTTTACTTTATAGAGATCTATCCCCAATATTTCCATTTCATGAAGCCATACGCGTGGCGACGGGTCTTTAATCAAAAGCCCTTTTTTAGGATAGGTATTTTTCGGAAAAGGTTTTATTCTAAGCTCCATAATCCAGGATCTGATCAATAAATGCTGTTAAATATTGAGAATACATTTCTTCCATAGTCTTCACTTTCAGCAGTGTCTTTTTCGGAAGGTAATATTCCGAGCCTCCATACTCTGTGTTCGTTGCTAAGGCCAAAAACCCATACTCTGTAGAGGGAATATAAAAGGTAGGAATACCGGTATTGCTGCTTTTAAAAGTAAGCATTCCCCGGGAATCCGTAATGATCTCGCTGCCATCCTGAAATGTAAATTTGTTTTTGTTCTGTTCAGCAGAGATCTTAACGGTAAACCTGTTCTTATAAAGGTTCAGTGAGTTATCATACAGCCTGGACAGTTCATTTCCTGAAATGACTAAATTATTATTCTCATTAATTCCTATTTTATTGAAGTTTCTGATTATTTTCATGCCGCTGCGATTCAGTTTAGCAACTTCTGTTTCCGCTTTTGCGATATTTTTATCTATTTCAATATCTTCATTAAAAATGGATTCCACGGACACATTTCCTTCTAAATTGATCTTATAACGGGAAGCATTCATAGACTGATGCAGATAAAAATTTCTTCCGAAATAAATAAGATGGTATGAATTGGGAATATTGAGTCCGGTAACATTCTGTTCGGAATATTCTTTTGTATTCAGATTCAACTTGGAAATGAGCTTTTTATCCGGCTGATACTGGCATAAGATAAAATGCTGCTGTTTGTTTTTGGCAAGAGCAAACTGCCCTCTTGGTTTCACAGAAATATCTTCTATTAAAACTTCGCATCCATGATAGGTTTTGTAATAATCATAAGAATTACGGTCGTAATAGTTATCAGAAAGGTAAGTTTTCAACAGCTGTTTTTTTGAACTCAGAATATAAAATTCACCTTCATAGAGAAACTGGCCAATTTTATTGGATGGAGTCGGAAACAGGATGGGATAGTTCTGCGGCAAATCTGTTTTCTTTCCGTTAATATTCTGAATCTTTTGTTTACGCTGTGGCGGATTGGCCCATAATTCCTTGAGCGGAAGCTTTATCTTCTGAATATGCTTGCGTGCTCCTTTATGATGTTTATAAAAGTTCAGTTCGCCATCTGAAGCTGTTGTGATCAGGAATTTTAATCTGTCCCTGTTTTCGTGGATCACTTTCCTGGTCTTTTCATCAGTAAGATTTTCCTGGTGGGTAATGAAGAACACTTCAAGATCTTTTTCGGTATGCTCTTCATTAAAAAATTTTCCAAGTGCCTCTGAAACATTCAGAACCGGGCTGACCAGATTGAGGGTTTCGATAACATTTTCCGGTTTATCAAGAGAAACAGGTATACCAGCCTGACCCAAGGCAAAAACCTTACACTCCGAATGGGCTTTCGGATGTCTGATTACCGCAATAGCTGATGCAAAGGCCAATACTTTAGGAGTTCCCCAGTTTTTCAGGGAAGTATCAATTAGGATGATTCGTTCGAAAATATTTTCTTCCGGCGGAATTTCTCTCTGGATATACAAAGCTTCGTTATTGGCCACACGGTTCATGAAAACCTCATCATCATTGGCAAATTCAGAAAGAAGCATTCTGTGGAGGTCACCTTTATTGGCCATATCTGAGATTCCCCCAATGGGCTGCTCTCCGGGAGAAAGGTGACGCATAGGGATTCTCAGCCCGCTCCAGATCCTTTTGATCAGGCTCCCTACCTGAAATGTTTTGGGCTCTTCAATTAGCTGCTGAATAAAATCTTTATCGGTTTCTACGGTTGTTTCTTCCTCTACGACTTCATCTTCCAATTCCGGTTCATCCATGTGGTCCCGCATGGCATCAACAATAGACTGTGTTGTGGGAAACTTTTCATTCAGCAGATCCAGTGTACTTAAGTCCCGGTTAATAGCTGAAGGACCGGCATATTTTTTCTCGGCACCCGCAGCAAGCATATGGGGTCTTCTATAGTAATTGGTCAGGATCATCTCTGCTCTTCCGGGAGCCATTCTGTTATGGGAATCCTGGAAGAGTGTCTGAAGCAGGACAATTCTGTTCTGTCCCTGTTTATAGAGTTTATTTAATGATTTCAGTTTTTCAAGAAACTCAATGCTCTTTTCTGCTGTGAAATCAAAATTTCCGATGCTGTGAAAATTGGCAGTATGATTCAAAGGTCCTGCAAAATCGGTATAGCCATCCTGCATTGCATACAAAACCATCAGCAATGCTCCAAACGGAGGCCATCCCTGTGGCTGAAGCTCTTTGAGAATCTCTATGACGTAAGGTCTGTAGGCAATAGCTCCGACACCGGGAATGGAGATGAGGTTATTGTCATGGTACCCGGAATCTCCGGCGATATCCTCGTCGGTTTCCCACTCCCAAAAGTAGTTTTCGTATGACTGGAAATATTCGATTAAATCCATTCTTTCGTTTTTTCAGTAAGACGGAATGAACTTGCAGACAGTGGGCGGAAATCTTCTTTTTTAATGGAAAGATAGGTTCCGTTTTCATTCCACAACAACCATTTATCCGATTCTTTATTATATTGCTGCTGTAAAAGAGAACTCAAATTTTTATATTCAAAGTCAAAACCAGCAGGTAAAAGGTGCCCGTCTTTGGTCCAATATGTTTTTCCCGGCAGGCTCAGCAGCGGTGTTCCCAGAAACAATGCTTTATCACTGATCACTGTCCATTCGAGCCTTTCCAGCTTAAATTTCGGCTGTACCGGAATATTATCTTTCATGTGTTCAACTGCACTTAACAATGCTATGGCAGGGTGTTCTTCATTGCCTGGCTTTAATCTCACCTCAACTTTTTCACTGATTCCGAAATAATTATTGTTAGAAGCCGGGAAAGTAAGACGCAACGCTTTGTCTATCGGTGACCAAAGCAAGGCTGTCCTCATCTTTTTACTTGGCACCAATGCCTCTTTTCTGAATAAAAGTCCCTCACGTAGCTCGTATAGCAGAAAATCAGGCAGCTGCTGGATCTCTGCGGATATGGACTGTTCCTCAGTAAAGCCTTTCAGCCATACTGTATCATCATCTAAGGCAATCTGCACGTTTTTCCAGTCCCGGATGGCACCCAGAAAGTCTTCACCGGTCCGGGGGAGTTCCGCCCAGAATTCTTTTATACAGTTTGAAGGATTTTCTGCCATAAGCTTTCAATTTCTTGCTGGATATATTGCTTCTGCTCCGGGTTTCTTATCCAGTCGCAGCGGGTCTGCAGGTATCTCAATTTATCTTTGATCACATTCTGTTCTTCAAAGCTCAGTATTCCGCTTCCCCATTTTTCCACGAGGATCTTTACATCTTTCATGACTTCCTCCGGATTGGGAGTTTTGTTCTGCATGGCCTGTGGATGGGACTTTGGGGTATCATCTTTTTCAATGGTTCTGTTGATGATGCCTTCCAGAATCTCAATCTGCTCTTCTGTGTCCCAGATATGCTTCAGTACCCAGAGATCGGAGAGCACGGCTTCATTTCTCCCACAAATCAGGGCGCTTGCTGCGATCAGGTTCTGAAGTTTTACGGCTCTACGGTCGGAAATGGTAATTCCTGTATTTCTCAGGCTGATAATTGTATTTAAATAAACTTCGTAGATGGGCCTCAGGTCTATGGTTTTACACAGATTCTGAAGTTCTCTGATCTCATCTGCAAGAATTTCAGGAATATTGGTCTCTGTTTGGTTTTCCAGCTTTCTTCCGGCCAGAAGTACCTGCTGAAGCAGTTCTGGATTTACGTAATCAACATTAATTCTAACCAGAAAACGGTCAAATAATGCGTTCAGGGATTCATCTTCGGGAAGAACATTACTGGCACCAACGAACATCAGGGCCGGGAGATGTTTTGTTTCTTTTCCTCTTTTGAATATTTTTTCATTCAAAGCGGTCAGCAGTGAATTCAGGATGGCAGAATTGGCATTGAATATCTCATCGAGGAAGACCAATGAAGCTTCGGGCATCATACCTTCGGTGTTGGTGAGAAGTTCCCCTTCTTTTAATTTTCGGATATCAAAAGGCCCGAAAATTTCGTTCGGTTCTGTAAATCTGGTTAATAAGTATTCAAAGTTTCTTCCATCTTTTACTGTTTTAGACAGTGTTCTTACGATCGCCGATTTTGCGGTACCCGGAGGTCCATACAAAAATGCATTTTCTTTAGCCAGAAGGCATATTCCCAGCAGATCTACCACATCATTTTTCCCTACGAAAGTATCTTTTACGTAGTTGAGAACGGTATTGAGTTTTGTAATATTTTGTATCATTAATTTTCTTCGGTTATTATTTTTAATTCTCTCCAGAATATCTCTTTATACAGCCCGAATTCTGCTATAAGCAGTTGATTGACATAGGGGTTCTCAGCCAATTCATAGGCTTTTCTTTCTACGATTCTTTCGAGATATAATTTCCTGTAAGTTTTATCTTTCAGCTCTTTTTCCCAGTTGACTTTCTCCAGATTAAGCGGATATCCAATGCCGGAATAATGAAATTGAGTGAGTATTTCTTCTAAAATTTTAACCAACGGATCATAAGGATCAGCAGTTTGCATTAAAATGACGATCTGTGGAAGGAATCGTAATGACAGATCTGCAGATAAGACAGAAGAAGTATCAGATGCTATTTTCAATTTCGGGATCAGTTTATCCAGGTCTTTGGCCGTATTCTCACGGATAAGATAGAGCTGTGCACTGTAATACAGGACTTTCGCTGCCCAAACTGCACTTTCTTTATTGCAACTGATATCCGTGGACAGAAATTCCAGTCTTTCTTTTTCTAATTCTGCTTCAAGATAATCACCGGCTTCCTGTTCTTCTTTTTTTGAGATCTCATGTAAATTGGAAAAAACGGTAATGCAGCCGCTTTTCCGAAGCAGAAAAATAGTGTCTAAAAATGGTGATCTGGTTTCCATCATCTAACAAAAATAAAACTATTTTGCAGAGAATAAAATTTTTTATGTGAGTGATCCGCAGCTAAATAATCTTAATGATAAATAACTCACAAATTGCTTACTAAATTAAACTTAAATGCTGCATTTTTTGCTCTCGCAGATGTAGCACATGACACAAATTATTGTATCTTTTTTTATCCTATGGGATATTTTAGATTAATAGATCAATCTGTTATTTCAATAATATTGTTTTCGGGATCCAGAATAACACTTTCATAATAGCCGTCGCCTGTTGTACGTGGTTCTCCGGCTATAGTATAACCGTCTTTCCTTAAAATTTCTGTCAGTTCATCTACTTTTTCCTTGCTTCCTGTCGAGAATGCCAAATGGATAATTCCATATTGCTGGGCATCATAAGAGTTTCCGCTTTCCTGGATATCCGGTCTGTTCATGATCTCAAGACGGCATCCATTGTCAAAACTTAAAAAATAAGACTGAAACTGTTTTACAGAATTGTGGTATTTTTCATTGGAAACCGCTCCAAAATATCTCTGATAAAACTCTCTGATCTTCTCCAGATCCTTTACCCAGAAAGCGATATGTTCAATTTTCATTATGATTAATCTTTTGGTTTTGCTAATGTAAGAAGGAGATTTCACAAATACTTCTTCTGTGTTATTGTCTTTTGAAACTGTATTGCTTATTTCTCCTGCAGATTTCAGAGGAGTTTTTTTCTTTTTTAACCACCCTTCAGATCTTTGGTCTGCCACCCCTCCGGAGGAGGAGAATTTGTCTTAGAAAACTTAGGTATTGAAATACAAACGTTGGGATATTTCAATCTAAAAGTTGTTATCTTTGTCGCTTCAAAATAACATTATGAGTATTCACATCAGTGCAAAAAAAGGAGAAATTGCCAAAGTAGTATTGCAGCCGGGGGATCCCCTTCGTGCACAATATATTGCTGAAAATTATTTGGAAAATGCTAAACTGGTAAGCAAAACAAGAGGAATCTTTTATTATACAGGTCTTTATAAAGGTAAGGAAATTACTGTAGGAGCCAGCGGAATGGGCTTTCCGAGCATCGGGATCTATTCTTTTGAATTATTTACAGAGTATGAAGTAGATACCATCATCAGAATCGGGACGTGCGGAGCTTACACCACAGACCTTAAGCTTTTTGATATTTTAAATATTGAAAATGCTGCAAGTGAAAGTACCTATGCAAAATATGCATGGGAAATTGAAGATGAGATCCTTCCTCACCAGGGAAATATCTTTGGAATGATCAATGAAACCGCTCAGGAGCTTTCTTTAGCAACCAAAGCGATCAATGTACACAGCAGTGACATTTTCTACAGAAAAGATCCTAACATTCCTGCTATTGCTACTCAATATAACTGTCCGGCTGTTGAAATGGAAGCCTTCGGATTATTTGCGAATGCACAACATTTAGGAAAAAATGCAGCGACGATCCTTACAGTAACCGATATTATTCCTACCCACGAAAAGATTTCTGCTGACGAAAGAGAAAAAGCCCTTAAGCCAATGATGGAACTGGCTTTGGAATCGGCACTGAAAAGTCTTTAGAAACAAACATTATTACACATAAAAAAGAGCTTTACTTGTTGAGTAGAGCTCTTTTTTATAGTTTGAAAAAATTTCTGGCGGTTTCCGTGGTTTCTTCAGCAACTTCGGAAATGCTGATTTTTTTCCAGGAGGCAATGGTTTGTGCCACATACGGAAGAAAAGACGGCTCATTGCGGCGGTTCTGCATTCTGGGCATATTTTTCGGAAGCATAAACGGAGCATCTGTTTCTATCATTATGCGGTCCAGCGGCGTATATTTGATCACGTCTTCCAGCTGTTTAAATCTTTTATCATTACTTATAGCGCCTGTAAATCCCAGGTAAAATCCTTTGTCCAGATAGATTTTAGCTTCTTCCAAAGTTCCTGTGAAGCAATGGACAACCGCTTCCGGCAGCCTGGAAAGATATTCATCTGTGATATCATTAAACCTTTTAAAAGCTGATCTTTCATGAAGAAAAAGAGGCTTACGAACCTCAACAGCCAATTGCAGCTGGGCTCTGTAGCATTTTTCCTGAATGGGTCTGGGAGAAAAATCCCGGTCAAAATCCAGTCCGCACTCTCCTACCGATACCACATGATTTAATCTCAAAAGGCTCTTAAGTTCCAGAATACTTTCCTGAGTAAAGGATTTGGCATCGTGAGGATGAATTCCAGCGGTCGAAAATAAAATTTCAGGATAGTCTTCTGCAATCTCTGCAGATTCTTTGCTTCCGCGTACGCTTGTCCCGGTGAGGATCATTTGTTCCACTCCATTATCCAGGGCGCGGTTGATCATTTCTTCATGTTCATTATAGAACTGTTTATTGGTCAGGTTAATGCCAATATCAATGTATGTATTCATTTGTTTTTGTTTTGTATAAAGGTAACAGACGGGATTGATTTGTTTTGTTAAATTTTTGATCTGAACTTTATATCTGCAAAATTATCTGCACAGTACGCAATCTTTTTACGCAGAGCAATTTATATCATTCATTGATAAATACTTCCAGAAAACCAATCATCTGTTTCCCGCCGTGACTCCAGCGGATCCCGTGGCCTTCTTTTTCTCTGACTTCAAAAACAAGTTCATGTTTGTAATGATAGAAGACATTCCACCAGGTTCTGTTGTCCAGAATATAGCTGATCTTTTCTATAACTTTTTCCTGTTTCTGCAAATTATTCCCTTTAATCTCGCCCCAAAATTCATCATCCATTCTTCCGATATGTTTTTCCCAGGCTCTCTGCGCAATGGTAATTTCGCTGTTAAAAGGTTTCCGGCAGGCTTCAAGCAAAGTGTCTTTCAAAGGTGGAACAGCATTTTCATCCCGGACGCTGGCAGAAGTCAGGCGCTGCCCTAAAATATTCAGCCAGTGTTCAAAAGGTATTTTTTCAAGATGATCCGCTTTTACCTCATCAGTATCTTTGTTTTGAAATATATTGATAAAGAGATTAAAACTTTCTTTTCTGTCCGTTTTGATTTCTTCATTAAAATATGGCAGCTCCCATTCCAGGTTGTTGTTCTGAAATTTCAGGATATTATCTTCCATAGTTTGCAGATGCTCTGTGGCAAGAACAGCCTGATATTTTTCTTTCCAGGAATCGGAAATCAATCGAATATAGGGTTTAAACATCTCCATTTACAGACAATTTTAAAAGATTGACATCCAGATTTTCTTCTGTGATCAAATATCCGATCAGATTGAACCATTTTCCACAGTTATCCAGTATCCATGCATCTGATGATACTGCTATCCCTGGGTTTTCTGCTAAAAATTTATCCGGACTGTATTCCAGTACAGCTTCCCAGTTCAGGTTATTTTCCTGAGCAAAATCAAGAATGCTCTGCTTGATTCTCCCGCTGTTGGAAACCGGCTGATCAAAAATCCAAACCAGCTTTTCAAGGCCCGCTTTATGGAAAAATTCTGCAACAATTTCCACTGCTCTCTGAGTCTGGGTTACCCGTTTATAAGTTCCGTGAACTCCTGAAAGATCACGGAAACATCCGTCTAATCCTTCAAAGATAAAAGCTCCTGAAAGCAGACTTTCCAACAAAATCAATACGTTAAAACCATCCAGATAAATGACTTTATCCTTCAGAGCTGATATTTCCAGCTGTCTGATTTTTCTATTCCTAATCTGTTCCTGAGATGCAGATGCCCCACGCAGTGCCTGGATCTGACGTGTTTTCAGTTTGTATCGATTTCCTACAAGTTCGGAGGATGCTTTTTCAGGATAACTCCGGCTCAATAAATACAGAATATCCTGAACGGCCATTTTCAGCTTATCAACTTGCTTTTCTGAACCGAACAGCACATCATCGGCTGTATTTTTTCCACGGCTTCTGTTATTCATCCTCAAAAATAGTTTTTTAGACGGATATAATTAGGCAATCTGCCTTTATCGTTATATGATCTATTGATTGATCAGCATCTGAAATATAGAGTTATACATTTTACAACAAAAGAGATATTTCATACAACATTTTGATTTCCATAAGAGATATGTTTGCACTGAATAAAAATATCGATTATGAATAAATTGAAAAAAATATGTTACCTGTTTACAGCCATCCTTATTTCTGCTGCTTTTATATCCTGCTCTGATGATGATAGGGCTACGGAACAGCTCACCCCTTCACAAGTTCTTTCTTCTACTCCGTGGGAAACTACGGCAGCCAGAGACAAAAACGGAAATCCGGTAGCTTTGACGGATGCAAATGTAGCGGGTTTTGTAGGTTTTTCTTACTTTAAGGCTGACGGAAATTTTGCCATCTACAGCCTCAACGATATTTTAAGATCCAGAGGAACATGGTCTGTGGATCCTCAGGGAAAAACGAGGGTGATTACTGCACTTAATCCGGACGGAACTTCGATTTTTAGCCGTACTGTAGATATTCTTGTATTGAACAGCAGTGAATTCACATATAGAATTCATACAAACCCTAATGACCCTTCTGTTTATTATGATATCATCCATACAAAAACAGCCCATTCCGAACCAGCCAACGGACAGCTTACTTTAGCTTCTACTCCTTGGGAAACTACCGGAGCCAAGGATAAGAACGGGAATCCGGTAGCTTTAACGGATGCAAGTGTAGCGGGTTTTGTGGGCTATTCTTATTTTAAAGCAAACGGTACTTTTACGATTTACGGACTGAATAATATTCTGAGATCTCAGGGAACATGGTCTATTTCTCCAGACGGAAAGAAAAGAACGATCACGGCGCTGGATGCAAATGGAAATGTACTTTTTACCCGGATTGTTGATATTCTTGTTCTGAACAGTACGGAATTTACCTACAGAATTACTCCTGATGCTGGTAATCCTTCTGTTTATTATGATATTATCCACACCAAAGTGGATCACCTGGAACCATAATTTTTTTGAAATTAGCGGTTGATCATGAATGTAAGCCGCCGGCCCGAATTCGGGCCGGCGGCTTCTTTTTTACTGTGCTTATTGCCGTTTGATATTCAATCACTGAAGCAGAATTTCAATTGTCTGTTTTACATAAGTTCTTGCCACCATTTTTTCCATGTTATCTTTCCCAGCTGATCAAGATCCGCTTTTTCGCCAATCATAGGAAGTGTAACCGGGAGACCATTCTCTTCTGCATATTTTGAAACAAGTTCCAATGGTTCAAACCAGGGATGTTGGGCTAATTTAAATTTAGAATTATGGACCGGAATAAAATTCTGGGCTTTTAATTCCTGTACTTCCTTGATGATCTGCTCTGGAAGACTGTGGATGTAAGGCCATTTTTCATTGTACTGACCGCATTCCATCACCGCAAGATCAAAGGGTCCATATTTCTCCCCGATCTCTTGAAAGTGATCTCCGTAACCGCTGTCACCACCTAAGAACAATTTTTTAGATGGAGTCTGTAATACAAAGGATGTCCACAGTGAGATATTCCGGTTCAGAAGTCTTCCTGAAAAATGTCTTGCAGGAGTCAGTGTAATAGTGAAGCCGTCTGCTAAATGAATGCTGTCCCACCAGTTTTTTTCGATAATTTTTTCTGAATCCCAGCCCCAATACTCGAAATGCTGTCCTGTTCCCAGCCCGCAAATAACCTGACCTACTTTATTTTTGAGTGCCTTAACAGTGGAATAATCCAGATGATCCCAATGATCATGGGAGATCAGGAGGAAGTCTATATCCGGCATATCTTCCGGCTTATAGTGATCTGCCCCCTGAAAAGCTTTTATGGAACCCGGCATTGGTGAAGCATTGCCACTGAAAACAGGATCTATAAGGAATTTTTTGCCATCGGCCTGGATAAAGTAAGAACTGTGTCCGAACCATACAAGAACATTTTCTTCAGGCTTAAGGTTTTTCAGATCTGTGATCACAAAAGGGATGGGTGATTTTGGGCTTACATTTTCTATTTTACATAAGGTCTGCAGGAGTAATTTGGTCATGCTTTCTCCTTCCAGTAATGCGGGTGTGGGAAGTATATTCTGAAATTTTCCGTTGGTATAGTTGGTCAGCGTACTGAAATAGTTTTTTCTTTTTTCATTGGGATACTGCCCCATTTGTTTCTTTAAATTCATTTTCATTGTTTTTTTAATGCTCTGAATCCTGGTCATGAAGATTTAATCAGATGAATAAATATAAGAATAGATTTCTTATTTATATGAATCAACGGATAAAGGAAGTATTTTACTTTATGAGCACTGAAATTCTTTTACCGGGTCTGACTTTAAGTAGTATAATTTCTATAAAAAAATCCGGCCTCTGTGAATTTTTATTTATTTTCCCAATGCGATGTAACAAACCTCCAGTAATAACTGTCTTATTGGTGAAATATCACTTTGAATGAAAATAATTATATCTTCAGTTTCTTTATTAATAGGTTCTTTAACATTTGCGCAAGTAAAAACTGACACTATCAAAGAGAAGGAAAACCAAATTGAGGGGGTTACGTTAACGGCAAGAAAACCTACTGTAGAATCTAAGGTGGACAGAACGGTGTTTAATGTATCCAACAGCTCTATCCTTGCAGGAAATACAACCTGGGACGTCCTTAGAATGACCCCTTTGGTGAGTATTGATAATAACGATGCTATAAAAGCGGAAGGTGAATCGGTGACGGTTTACATCAACGACAGAAAATCTGTTTTTACAGGGAAGGAATTAAAGGAATACCTGAAAACTATTCCTGCGGATAACCTGATGAAAATTGAGGTGATCACAAGTCCGTCATCCCGCTATGAAACAGCTGGATCGGTCATCAATATCGTGCTTAAAAAGAGGGATGATGAAGGAATGAAGGGCAGTGTAACTTTTAATAACAGACAGAATACAAAGAACTCACAGTATACGAATCTTAATCTTAATTATCATAAGAAAAATTTCACCCAGACTTTTGTAGGAAGCTACAGCGACAATACATGGGCGCAGAAAAGCCTATACATCAACTCTTTATATAAGGATAATGATGTTACCCAAACCAACAATGAAAATTTAAGCAGAAGTAAAAGCCCTTCTCTTTCTTCTACCTCCGAATATGAACTGAATGATAAAAACAATATAGGACTCATCCTTGAATATTACCAAAGCAAAAGTTCCACAACTTCGGATTCTGACTTCATCAGATCGAAAAATGAAATGCTGTTCGATTCTTATCATCAGGATCAGAATGCAACAGGACGTTACCGGACGCTGGGAACCAATGTATTTTATAAGTATTATGACAAAGAGAAAAACAGGATATTGGATGTCAATTTAGGATCCAATTACAATTCTCAGGAAAATACAAATGAGTTTTTAAAAACATCCAATATATCACCGGCTGTGAGCCTTTTAGGTCTGAATTCTCATGAACAGACCCGAAACTATTATCTAAAAGTAGATTATACACAACCGCTTGGAAAAGGCGGAAGTTTTGAAGTGGGTGGAAAAATGGATTTCAACAACAATGTAATCCCGAATAATCTGTCCGGGAACAATGCCGAAAATCTACGCCCGAATGATGTTTTCCATTATGAAGACAATATCAATTCCCTGTATGTGAACTACAGCAAAACTTTCTTCGAGAAGCTGGAAACAAGAGTTGGGGTCCGCTATGAACATATTGATTATAAAATGAGACAGGATGTAGCCGGTACAGAAAGAAAAGATTCTTACGGTACTTTACTTCCCAATTTATTGGTGAAATATTCTTTTTCGGATAAATATGATCTGAGCCTGACCTATAACCGTAATCTCTGGCGTCCGTGGTATTCGGAATTTAATCCTTTTCTTGTTCCTACCAATGACGGAACCTATTCTCGCGGAAATATGGACCTGGAACCTAACCCCAGCCACAGGCTCTATATGAAATTCGGAATTCTGAAAAAATATTTTCTTTCAGCAAGATATATGTATACAGACAGGGATTACTGGACATCTATTGCGGAGGAAAACGGCAGAACGGTCAGTCTGCCTGCCAATTTCAACGGAAAGGTGCAGAAGTATTATCTGTTTGCGAATACCAACCAGACTTTCCTGAAAAATAAAATGAACGTGAACCTGGGAGTTGGATGGTACTATATCGACAATCATGATTTCAACGAGGTTAATAACCTGAAGGGTAAAAATTATATAAGCTATCTGGGTGCTTCAGCCAATCTGTCGTACACCAACCTGTTTGACAAAAACATTAATCTGAGTGCATGGGTCGAGCTTTCCAATCAGAACAACGGAAATTCCTATGCGAATAAGACAAATATTTTCCACAATATCTCTGCCACCAAGATATTCCCTAAAACGCAGATGGAACTAAGCCTTCAGCTGATGAATATTTTCAGCAGACCCAATTTTGATTCCACCACCTTCAGCCAGGTCGGAACCACCAGAAGTTCTACCAGATCAGACTGGTACGGGTTTTCACTTACTTTTGTGAAACGTTTTGGAAATCAGAAGGTAAAAGGAAATACGAAGACAGATGTGGAGAAAAGCGGCGGCGGCGGAAAATAATAGTAAGACAAAAAGAATAATAACTAAAAAAGACACCTGCAATCATGTAAGTGTCTTTTTTAGTTATACCTGAAGAATATCCTTAGTTCAGGATTTCATTCATCTGCGTTAAAATAATGGGTTTTCCATCGGTCACTACAATGGTATGTTCATGCTGTGCCATATAACCGCCTTTGTTCCCTACCATCGTCCAACCGTCATTGAGCTCTACAGCAAGATTTGAAGAGGTTGAAATAAATGTTTCGATGGCTACCACAGAATTCTTTTTGAACCGTCTGGAATCGAAACGGTTTTTATAATTAAACAGCTCATCAGGCTGTTCATGTAAGCTTTTCCCAACACCATGTCCGGCAAGATTCTTAATCACTTTAAAACCTCTTTTTTTGGCCTCCGTTTCCATAAGAAAACCAATATCGGCTATTTTTACGCCTCCCTGTATAGAATTGATGGCTTTTTGTAAAATATCTTTGGAAGCATCTACCAGTTTTTGGTGTGAATTGATATCTTTTCCGATGATAAAAGAACCTCCGTTATCGGCCCAATATCCGTTCAGTTCTGCCGAAACATCAATATTAATAAGGTCTCCTTCTTTTAAAATCCGTTGATCCGTTGGAATGCCGTGACAAAATTCATTATCCACACTGATACAGGTCCAGCCGGGAAAACCATACGTTAAATAAGGAGCTGATTTTGCGCCGAAATCTGAAAGGATCTTAGCTCCGTATTCATCAATTTCTTTTGTCGTCATACCGGGCTGGGCATAATTAGTCATCTCTTTTAAAGTATAGGCAACAGCTTCACTCACTTTCTGCATTCCTGCTAATTCATGTTCATTTGTTATTGACATCGTTATTTCTTTTGGTTATAGGTGGAAATACTTTTCAGGAGTTCAATATCCTTTGAAAACAACAAAGTTAAGGATTTGAAATATTATTTAAGTATTCCCTATAAAAAACCGTCTCACCTTTGATGATGAGACGGCTTCCCTGTAAAGATATCAACAAATATATTTAATTAATAGGCATAAAAAGGGATACCCTCTGCTACATAATTAGCCGGAGTTCCGGGGTAAGTGGAATAATAGTGATCTCTTTCACTTCCACTGTAGAACTGATAAATAGGTTTTTTTGAGCTATCCATTGTTGCATAAAATGCAATTCCTTCATAGGCATAGCTGGCAGGTGTTCCGGGAGAAGTGGCATAATAGTGATCCCTTTCACTTCCACTGTAGAACTGATAAACAGGAACGGTATTCGGAGCTTTATAACTATATGCTTTAAACTGCTCGCCTTCAGCCTGATAATTATAAGGTGTTCCAGGAGAAGTGGCAAGGTAATGATCTCTGTCTCCGGGACTATAAAAACCGTAGACCGGCACAGGAATATAATCTAAGAAAACTTTATTATCAATCAGATATTGATTTACATATGCCTGAAGCTGAGCTTTTTTAACCGGGTCTTTTACTAAGTCATAAATAAATACCAGCCCATTGTTTCCGAAATCCACCAAAACAGCATTATTTACAGTAGAACTGTTTTGCCAGTTTGAAATATTGATTTTAGGATTCGTTTGGTCGAGATTCAATTCGCCGATCAGGCCTTTTGAAGGATCTCCTCCTCTTGTTCTATACGATAATTTTCTTGAGAAATTTTTGTGTGATTCTGATATATTGACATCATTCTCTACATTAATATCAAAAATACCTTTCATCCCGACTTTCACCCCGATTCTGGCTGCACGGTCACGGTATTCATTGGTTGTTTCAGATTGGAACATCACATCCATTTTAGCTCCCGTATAAATATCTACCGTTACGTGTGTACCGTAATCCTGAACAATCTGCTGAGGAGTTTTTGTCTGTAGATCCTGCACAAATTCAGGAGTCAGGTAATCTCCCAGCATATCTGTTGTTGCATTGAATCTCAATCTTCTTTGTTTGATTAAAAGATTGTAACTTCCATAAATATATTTTGCATCAAACTTATTGGTGTTAGTCACTGCAGAATTAAAGCCCACCGAAAGAGTTTTCTTAAATAATGGAATACCTGCTGTTACATCTATTTTCGTTGACACCATTTTAGAATAGGTTTCAGCATTTTCACCATATTCTTCGACATACTCCTGTGAAAGCGTATTTTCAGCAACCAGCCTGGGACCTTGTTCAGCTTTGAACCTGTCAATATCAATCACTTTAAAACCGGCTGCAGTCGCATTTGCATATTCACCCGCTGCATTATACCCATGCCCCAGGACGTCATATTGCCCGTCGCCCGCAAATTTCCCGGCAGCTATACGACTTTCTTTTCCAAGATTCTCAGGTGTTACTTCAGTGTTCAGCTCTTCCGAAGAACATGAAGCCATGAAAAGCATCAGCAAAGAGCTGAAGCAAAATAAAATTTGTTGTTTCATAGTTTTTTAGATTTTCAACAAAGATAATATGCAACACCTGGTGAAAAAAGTAAAACAATATGACATATATCACTGATATGGGATTTTAATAGTTTACGAAAGAGTGAATGTAAATGATGAATATAGACCGTCTTATTTAGTGGGTCACCTTTATATATCTCCAACATTTAGAGACTTTTAAATTTTAGAAAGGCTCTAAATATTTCTAAAAATTTGATATATATTTATCTAAAATTTATACATGTTAGAAAATTTCGAATTCTATCTTTTTTTGGTTCTCCTCATCACTCTGCTTATTATGCTGGCGAAAAAAATTCAGGTTGCCTACCCTGTTTTGCTTGTGTTGGCCGGACTTTCAATAAGTTTTATTCCTGGAGTACCACCCATAAAAATAGAACCTGAATTAATATTTATTATTTTTTTACCACCCTTATTGTATGAAGCAGCCTGGTCAACCTCATGGAAAGAACTTTGGCGGTGGCGCAGGATTATTTTCAGTTTTGCTTTTGTTGTTGTGTTTTTCACCGCACTCTCTGTTGCCGTTTTCGCTAATTATTTTATTCCGGGGTTTTCTTTAGCTCTAGGCTTTTTATTGGGCGGAATTGTTTCTCCGCCTGATGCAGTGAGTGCCGGAGCGATTTTAAAATTTGTAAAAGTACCCAAAAGACTGGCTTCCATTCTTGAAGGCGAAAGTTTGCTGAATGATGCTTCTTCTTTAATCATTTTTAGATTTGCAATGATTGCAGCAGCAACCGGACAATTTGTATGGCACGAAGCTGCGGGAAGCTTTATATGGATGTGCATTGGTGGTGTAGGAATAGGCCTTGCAATCGCGTATATTTTTCTGAAAATGCACAAGATCTTACCCACCGATTCAAACACTGATATTTTACTCACTTTTATTGCGCCTTTTTCGATGTATCTGGCAGCAGAACAGCTCCACGCTTCCGGAGTTCTGGCGGTGGTAAGTGGTGGTTTATTTCTCTCCTATCGCAGTCACGATTTTTTGAGCAGTGCATCCAGAATACGTACGGTAACAGTTTGGGAAAGTTTTTGTTTTTTGCTCAATGGGATTGTTTTCATGCTCATCGGCTTAGATCTGCCTGAGATTGTTTCCGGCTTAGGTGAGACCGATATTTATACGGCAATCGGTTATGGAGTTGCTGTTACTGCAGTTCTGGTTATTGTAAGAATTTTCGCAGGCTATGCGGCTGTGGTTACGACCTTAATTATGAGGAATTTCATCACCGTTGCAGATGCACAATCCCCGGGCTGGAAAACCCCCATGATCATTGGCTGGACGGGAATGAGAGGCGTAGTCTCTTTGGCTGCAGCACTTTCAATTCCCTTAACTTTAGAAGACGGAACTCCTTTCCCACAAAGAAACCTGATTCTTTTCATCACATTTATCGTCATTCTTTTAACGTTACTTGTTCAAGGGCTTACCCTACCTTTTTTATTAAAAAAATTTCCTCTCCTAGACCGGGATTTTGTGAGAAGCGAAAAGGAAATCGATTACGAAATTCAGAACAGTCTTGCTCAGGTGGCCGTTGATAAAATCCGTAATGATTATGCACACAAAGTAGAAAGCTTCCCCGCCCTGAAAGATCAGTTGCAGAAATACGAAAAGCAGTTGAGCAGTTCTGAAATCATCATTAATTACACTGAATACCGAAATATTTATATTGACATTCTCGAAACTCAAAGACTCTGGCTGATTAATAAGAACCGCGAAGAACTTTTGCTGGATGAGGAAATCATCAGAAAACATCTTCGTTTACTCGATCTTCAAGAGGAAAGACTGAATATGAAAGGGTAGATCATAAATAAAACCGCAATACTCTCCGAATTTCTAGTAAATATAATATAGAACGTCTTCTTTTTGTCTTTTTTGTAGTTGATTTTTGTTACTATTGTAGTTGATTTTTAAGTTAGATAAAACACTAGGACTGGAAGCAAAAACTATCAGCTATCACCTTGATTGTATTACTGCCTGCGAAATTTTTGTTGTCATATTACTGATGGGGCAGGTACTTCCCTGCTGAGAACCAGTGGAGGTGCAATGGATAGGAAATCGGCAAATAAATAAAGGAGATCAATTTTTTTTCAGATTTTTTCAATAAGCAATTTACAATGGTATAAAGATCTGAAATATTATAATTTCTTACATACCTTGGAATATAATGAAAATTCCTGCATCAATTGATACAGGAATTTGAGAAATATTACAGTGAATATATTTAAAGTATAAGCTTCTTGTTTTAAAAAAGATAGCTATTCCATATCGAATATGATCAGTTCGGAAGACAGGTAAAAGATTACTTACCCGTTCCACAATCTCAAACTTTAAATGGAGCCATTGTTCCTACCCCTCTGGCCAATGCTACCCAGCCCGGGATTTATGGTTCAGAAAAGATCTATGCAGAAAAAATACTGGAAAACTCCCCGCTGGACAGAATCCAGCAGCAGATCCAGGTAGGAAATGACTGGACGGGAAAGCCCGTAAAGTTTGAGTATGATGCCAATATAGATGGTGAGGTAAAGAAATATATTGCAACTTCCTCCGGGGCCACTTCTTCCGCTATAACATTATCAGGAACCTACGGAGCCAGCCAGCTGTATAAAAATACCATAACCGATGAAGACGGCAATAAAACCATAGAATTTAAAAACGGACAGGGACAGGTATTATTAGTCAGGAAAGTGATAAGCAGCACAGAAAATGCAGACACTTACTATGTATACAATGAATACAACCAACTGGCTTTTGTAATTCCACCTAAGGCAGCTGCTGTTGCAGATCTCACCACGGTACTGGGGAGCCTATGTTATATGTACCGGTATGACGGGAGAAACCGGCTGGTGCTTAAAAAGCTTCCGGGAAAAGGCTGGGAATATATGGTCTATGATAAACAGGACAGGCTGATCATGACCCAGGATGCTGTAATGGGAGCTCAAAAACAGTGGCTGTTTACTAAATATGACCAGTTTGGAAGAGTAGCTTACACAGGAATATATACCAGTACCCAGGCGTATGGTGTAGCAGGAAGAGCGGCAGAACAGGCCTTGGCAGATGCCAAGGGCAGTAACAATGTAACCAGGGCTTCTGCTGCAGGCTTCACCAACAGTGGACTGGATGTCTATTATGATAATGGTTCGCTCAGTTATCCAAGTTCTGTCACTAAGCTGTTAAGTGTCAACTATTACGATACCTATCCCACAGGCTCCCCAACAGTCACTAATGTATTTGCACAGGATCTTTTGACTGATAACCCGGCCAATTCACGAACCACCAAAGGAATGCTTACCGCTTCCTATATCAAAAATATAGAAGATGATAAATGGACAAGGAACTTTATTTGGTATGATACCAAAGGAAGAAATATAGGCTCAAGAAGTAACAATCATTTGGGAGGATATACTGTTGTTAATCATAAGCTTGATTTTGCGGGAATGGTCCTTCAGAGCAATACCTATCACAGAAGACTGATCACGGATCCTGAAAAGGGCTTTGTAGAAAAATTCACTTATGATTTCCAGAACAGGCTTCTGACGCATACCCATCAGGTAGGCAGCAATCCGGTTGAATATCTGGCTCAGAATAAGTATAATGAGCTCTCACAGCTTGAAAATAAAAAAGTAGGAGGAATATCATTAGCGTCCCCTTTACAGACCATCGATTATAAGTATAACATTCGTGGATGGATGACCAATATCAATGATCCAGTCAATTTGGGAAATGACCTTTTTGGATATAAAATCAAATACAATCAGGTTGAAGGATTGGAAACGCCCAATACTGATTTTCCTGACTTGAAAGTAATACCGAGGTATAATGGGAATATTGCAGAGGTAGACTGGCGAACTTCTACCGCAGCTAATGACCACCTGAGAAGATACGGCTATGTTTACGATAACTTAAATAGGCTTTCAGCAGGTTTTTATCAGAAAGACAGCAATCCTTCTGCGAAAGAATATTTTGAAAAAATGGAATATGACTTGAATGGTAATATTACCAATTTAAAAAGATCTTCTGAATTGATAGTAGGAAATACAGCTGCCAATTTCATTAATAATCTTAACTATACGTATCAAGGGAATAGGCTTACCTCTGTTATGGATTTAGTGTCATCTATTGGTGGATATAAAGGAAATACAATGCAGTACGATGCTAATGGGAATATGACCAGTAATCCCGATAAAAACAAAATGCTTATCACATATAATTTCCTAAATCTACCGAGCAGCATTACAGAAACAGTATTTGTTAACTCTACCAATAACACATATTATACCTATAGAGCTGACGGAACGAAAGTATCGAAAAGGTATATACAAATGGGTGCCGAACAGAAAACTGATTACCTAGATGGATTTCAATACAACAATCTGGAATCGTTAGGATCTACTGTTCCTACAGTTCCGACATTAAAGTTTGCACCGACATCAGAAGGTTATTTTGATTTTGAAAAAAATAAGTATATTTATAATTA
>Ga0307412_10000076_pt1 | contig 96464 bp, 77 predicted proteins | sample DK1Cmetagenome_3_FD_203823 | JGI IMG/M metagenome (GOLD analysis project Ga0307412, IMG submission 203823) | Maize rhizosphere microbial communities from greenhouse at UC Davis, California, United States - DK15-C-1 | ecosystem: Host-associated > Plants > Roots > Rhizosphere > Soil | place: USA...
TTGAACTCGGGGTCGTGTCTTCTGCGTTTGCCTTTCATTTTGTGCGTGTTCGGTTTGGTTTGCGGTACCAACCAACACTCCACAATCATAGCTTAGCCCCTGGACCGGTTTTCGGGGGCCAGCTCAGCATTCATTCGCGCATTCGCTCCTTGATGATCCGGGTAAAAAAACGGGCGAACCGACATGTCGATTCGCCCGTGATGTTTTTGGGTAATGCTCTCTAAGGCGGGCCTAGCGTTTAAATTACTTCGCCCGCGAGCACATCCTCAAGCGTCTGTCGCTTGCGGATGACCTTGGAGTCCGCGCCATCGACCAGAATCTCGGCGGGCAGGGGACGAGTGTTGTAGTTCGACGCCATGACGAAGCCATAGGCTCCGGCGCTCATCAGCGCGACCGTTTCGCCTGGCTGGAAGTCGGGGAGTTCGCGGTCCTGGCAGAAGAAGTCGCCGCTTTCGCAGATCGGACCGACGACATCGACCTTGAGCCGCTCAGGGCCGGGTTCGTTGAGCGGGACGATTTCGTGATGGCCTTCGTAAAGCGCCGGGCGAATGAGATCGTTCATGCCGGCGTCGACGATTTTGAAGGTCTTCGCCGTGCCCTTCTTTTCGTAGAGGCACTTGGTGAGGAGCACGCCCGCGTTGCCGACGATGTAGCGACCGGGTTCAAGGAGGATCTTCAGGCCGAGGTCTTTGATCAACGGCACGATGGACGAACCGTATTGCTCGATCGTCAGCGGGCGTTCGGCATCGGCTTTGTGATCCCACCAATCCTGCGCGCCGGATTCGAGCGATTCGCGGTAGACGATGCCGATGCCGCCGCCGATTGACCAAAACTCGATCCCGTAGGCTTCCTTTAGCTTGGTCACCAGCGGGACGACCTTTTTCACCGCTTCGACGAACGGATCAATCGAGGTGAGCTGCGAACCGATGTGCATTTGAAGGCCGCGCAGCTTGATGTTTTTCAGCTCCTTGGACGCGCGTGCGTAGAGTTCTTCGATGAAGCCGAAATCGACGCCGAACTTGTTTTCGGACTTGCCGGTGGAAATATACTTGTGGGTTTTCGCGTCGACGTTCGGGTTCACGCGAACCGCTGCGGGCGCGATCACGCCGAGCTCGCCCGCGACCTGGTCGAGGTAGCGGAGTTCTTCTTCGCTTTCGACATTGAAGGAGTAGATGCCCTGCTGGAGCGCGTATTCGATTTCGGCGCGGGTTTTGCCGACGCCGGCGAAGGTGCAATGGGCCGGGTCGCCGCCCGCTTTGATCACGCGGTAAAGTTCACCGCCGGAAACGATGTCGAAGCCCGCACCTTCCTTCGCCAGCAAGCTGAGCACGGAGAGGTTGGAATTCGCCTTCACCGCATAGGCCACTTCGTGGTCGATGCCCGCGAGCGCGGCGTCGAGACGGCGGTAGTGGTCGAGGATCGTATTGGCGGAATAGACGTAGAGGGGCGTGCCGTGGGTGTCCGCCAACTCCTGAAGGTCGACGTTCTCACAAAACAGGGAGCCGTTTTTGTAGGCGAAACCGTGCATGGGAGGGGTGTTTTAGACGGCCGGAGACCGGTGCCAAGCTCAACTTCCCTGGTCCTTGCGACTGTGGGCTGGCATGAACTTACGGCAGCACCTCAATCAATAAGGCCGTCGTATTATCGCGGCCGGAGTCGGCGACGGCTTCCAGCACGAGTTTGGCGGCGTCAAGTTCGCCGCCGAGCAATTCGCCCAGACGACGATCCCAGATGCCGTCGACCAAGCCATCGGAACAAATCAGGAAACGGTCGCCTGGGTGACAGGAAACTCGGCCGATGTGCGGTTCGATCCGCTGGCTGCCTCCGCCGAGCGTTTGGGCGAGAGCGCTGCGTCGAGGGTGCGTGCGGGCTTCACGTTCGTTGATTTGGCCCGTGCGACGCAGCCAGCCCACGTGCGAGTGGTCGTGGGTGATTTGGGTCAATTGCCCGTCCTTGGGCAGGTAGTAAATCCGGCTGTCGCCAATGTGACCGAAACACATCCAGCCGGGCATGAACCAAGCCAGGCTGAGAGTCGCGCCCATGCCGCGGCATTCTTCGTAATGTCGGCTCAAGTCGTTCATGGCCCCGTGGATGCGGTCGAACAGCTCGATCAGAATGTCCTCGAAACCGGTGTCGAGATGCTGGGCGCCGAGGCCGAAGCTTTTCGGCAGCAGGCGGGTGATTTTTTCCACCGCGATCTTGCTGGCGAATTCGCCCGATTTGGCCCCGCCCATGCCGTCACTCACCGCGAAGACGAAATCGGCTTCCGCGAGTGAGGCGCTGCCGGTTTTGCCTAAATAGCGAACCTCGCGGGCGTCGAAGGCGAGGGCAAGGAAGGCGTCTTCGTTGTTTTGTCGAAAACGGCCGACATGGGTCATGCCGGACCATTGAAGGGTGGGGGTTTCGGGTGCCGCGGGTGCGTCCATCGGTGGGGCAGGCTGGCGACGGCAAAGGGCGGCGGCAAACGCAAAAGCTGGTAGGATTCTGTTGCGGTTTGGCCTGCAAACTGCTTTTTAGCCCGCGCGTGAGCGTGTTTTTCGCAAGAAAGACACGTCCCCTCGACCCCATCCGCGAATCCCGCAAACCACAACCACCACATCGATGCCCAAGTTCAAATTGGAGTACATCTGGCTCGACGGCTACACCCCCGTCCCCAACCTCCGCAGCAAGACGCAGATCAAGGAATTTGACGCGTTCCCGACCCTCGAACAGCTTCCGAACTGGGGCTTCGACGGTTCCTCCACCCAGCAGGCCGAAGGCCGCAGCTCCGATTGCGTGCTCAAGCCGGTCGCCGTTTACCCGGACAGCACCCGCCTCAACGGTGCGCTCGTGATGTGCGAAGTCATGATGCCCGATGGCGTGACCCCGCATCCGTCCAACACCCGTGCCACGATCCTTGACGACGTGGACACCTGGTTCGGCTTCGAGCAGGAATATTTCCTCTATGAAAATGGCAAGCCCCTCGGTTTCCCGAAGGAAGGCTTCCCGGCTCCGCAGGGCGAATACTACTGCGGCGTGGGCTTCAAGAACGTCGGTGACGTCGCTCGCCAGATCGTTGAGGAGCACCTCGACCTCTGCCTCGACGCCGGCATCAACCACGAAGGCATCAACGCCGAAGTGGCGAAGGGCCAGTGGGAGTTCCAGATCTTCGGCAAGGGCTCCAAGAAGGCCGCCGACGAAATCTGGGTGGCTCGTTACATCCTTCTCCGCCTTTGCGAATCCTACGGCCTCGACGTCGAGTTCCATTGCAAGCCCGTCAAGGGCGACTGGAACGGCTCCGGCATGCACTGCAACTTCTCCACGAAGTTCATGCGCGAAGTCGGCGGCAAGGAATACTTCGAGAAGCTCATGGCCGCGTTCGCCAAGAACCGCGACGAGCACATCGCCGTTTACGGTCCGGACAACCACCTGCGCTTGACCGGTCTCCACGAGACCCAGTCGATCGACAAGTTCACCTACGGCATCGCCGACCGCGGTTCCTCCGTTCGTATCCCGCACAGCTTCGTCAACAACGGCTACAAGGGCTACCTCGAAGACCGCCGTCCGAACTCGCAGGGCGACCCCTACGCGATCGCCGGCCGCGTGCTCAAGACGATCGCCGAAGTTCCGACCGCCTGAGTCGAGCTTTTGCTTTGATCTTCAACGGTCGTCCGCTCGCGCGGGCGGCCGTTTTTTTTATAGGTCCTATGAGTCCTATAGGTCGTATAGGACCTATTTGTAAGCTGGCTCGACCGTGGCATAGGGCGCGCCTCCCTCTGAAAACGCCCGTTCACCGCGGATGACCCCTGGCAGTGTGGTGCGGCCTTTCGGGCTGTATTGGGCGCGCGGTGCGATCAGGCGAAACGCGCCGTTTTTAAGCGCTTCGATCCTCTGGGGTGGTTCGGAGGAAATCTGGCCGTCGCTGGAAAAGAAATACACGGGACCGGGGTCGCTTATATGGAGCGCAGGAACGAATTTCACCCGGATTTCCGATGCGTCGGCGGGCGATTCGAGTATCACGCTCCAATGCACCAAGGGTCGGGGGAGTTCCGCCCGGGCTTGGGCGAATGCCTGCGCGTGGGATGGATCGGGCGTTGTTTCGGTGCGAACGGGTAAATCGAGCGTGAGCGCCTTTTTCTCCGGATAGCACCCTGCCGCGCAGGCCATCCAGGAGGCGGTGGCTTGCAATTGAACCTTCTGCGAAGGGAGGCTCGGGGGCGGGGTGATCTCCGTCATCAGCAGAATGTCGCGCTCGTAGCCGTGAGCCAGGTGCCCAGCCATGTTGACTTTCTCGGGTGCCGGCCATTGCAAGGGACCGACGCTGAAGCCCGTCGGTAATTTCCATTCGATCGCGAACGGCACGCCGACGATTCCCGGGCTTTGCCAATAGGTATGGAAATCTGGGTGGTGGTGAACCTTGAGCGCGACGGTGAACGGTTTGCCCGGAGCGATCGCTGAAACCTCCGAAATCAAGGCCAGGTCAACGCCGACCGTGGCCTCTTCCGCAAGAGCGGGGGAAACGAGTGCGGCACAACTTAGGAAAGAAAACAGACGATTCACGTCGGGAGGATCAAACGGCTTTCGGATCGGGCAAAATTTCCGCCAACTCGAAGTCGATCAGGCAGAAGCGGCCCATTTGAGTGGAGTAGGTCACGTTGCGCGGCTCCGGGTCGAGGTGGCGCACGCCGTAATCTTTTTCCAGCTCCGCGAACAATTCATCCGATCGTTCCTTGCGGATCTGATCGGCGAGACGGCCGCAATTGGTCGACACGAAATAGAATTCTTCCGGGTGTTCTTCCAGCAAGCGCGGCACGTACGGGCAGCCGCGTTCCTCAAGCACCTTTAAAACAGCGACCTCGGTGGCATAGCGTTCGGCCGCGCCGGTGCCCCGGAAGCGCTTGTGCACGTTTCCGGCGAAATCAATGCGGACATGGGAGCGGATGCCGTCCTTGAGTGGTTTGATTCCCATGGGAAGATTCCCTCATGAAAGCCGGGATTGGCTGGCTGTCACGCGGTCGTTTGGGCGGGCCGCTTATTGTCCCGCGGGCGGAGCCTCCGCCGCCGGTGCGGGTTCGGCGAGAATCGCTTCCGCGGTCAAGTCGATGAACGATCCCGGCGCGCCGAGGAATCGGATCTTGCGCTGACCATCGAGCACGAACACCAGGGGCCGGGTGGCCACCCGATACTCGTTGGCAAGGCGGTTCGGGGCGTCGGTGTAATTGGGCCAAGTGACGCGTCCGTTCGCCTGAAGGTTGCGCAACGTTTCGGTCGGATCGCTGTTCACCCCGACCACGACCAGCGGCTTGCCCGCGAATTTTTTCTCCCAGCCGGCCGCCATTTCCAGCGTTCGGTCGACTTCCGGCATGTTGCTGTTCCAGAACAGTAGGATCACCGCTTTGCCCTGGTAGTCGGAAAGCTTCATCGGCCGACCGCCGGAATCGGTTCCGGAAAGATCGGGCGCGACTTTCCCCATGGTGAGGAAGCGGATCACATAGAGTTCGTCCTCCGCGATTTTGGCGACGGAGACGCCATCGATTTCGACGTCGGCGCTCTGAATGATCGCCTTGCGAAGCAGACTGAGCCGGCGGCGGACCACATCGTTCGCATCGCCTAGCGATTTCAAATACATCGCTTGCGCGAGGGCCGCGACGCCTTGGACTTTCTGGTCTTGGTTCTGGGCCTCGATTTTTTCCAGCAAGGTCAGAGCGGCGGGCTCCTGACCCACGGTGAGGGCGAGGCAAACGGGGGCGAGCTTCGGGCTGCGCAGGTGATGTTTTTCGATCGCCTCACGGATGGTTTTCGTCGCGTCGAGCAACGCGGAGCGGGTTGCCCCATTGGGCTGGATTTCGACCGCGAAAGGCGCAAGTCGCAGCAACCAAGCGGCCGGCTCCAAGGTCCATTCTTCGTTCAGCGACGAGCGGATTTGATTCCACATCCGTTTGCCGTAAACCGTGGCATCGGGACGAGCTTTCCAAACTTCGCGCTGTGCTTCGGGCGTGGCCGCCAATTTCAATTTCAAGCTCCACGCCTCGTTCGCCAAGGTGAACTCCCGCTTGATATCGGCGGCTTCCGTGGGATTGCCCGCCGAAGCGGGCAAAATCATCAGGGCCGCGAAAACGGAAATCCAACAGGTCGATCGCATGGCCGAAAACCTAGGGGCTTGTCTTGAGTGAGGTGAAGAAGAATTCCCGTCTTCCTCATCCAAAAAGGAGATTCGCGGGATTCGCCCGATTCGTGGTTCTTTCCTGCCGTCCTTTTATTTCACGTCTTGCCTCTTGGCGGGCTTCCCCGGACTCTCCCGGCCATGTCGCACGCGCACCTCGACGTCCGCTACGTTGCCAATCTCGCCCGTCTGGAATTGTCCGACGGCGAAGTGTCGGTTTTCCAGAACCAGCTCGATGCCATTCTCGGCTATGTCGAAACGCTGTCGAAACTGGACGTCGATGGCATCGAGGCGACCTCCTATCCCGCGCCGGTGTTCGACCGGATGCGCGACGACGTCCCGCACGAAAGCCTGCCGTTGGAAGCCGTGCTGCAAAACGCGCCCGAGCAAGCGCAGAACCAGATCCGCGTGCCGAAAGTGATCGCCGACGCCTAACCCCCGCGCCCCGTTTTCCATGAGCCTTCTTTCTCTTCGTGCCCAGCTTCGCGACGGCAGCCTGACGCCCACCGGTTTGATCGACGACCTCGCGACAAAAATCGTCGCCGGCGATGCCGAGGTCGGTGCTTATCTTTCCTACGACATCAACTCCGCCCGCGCCGAAGCGGCCGCGGCCGACCTTTTGCTCCCGCTTGGCGGCATCCCGATCGCGATCAAGGACAACATCAACGTCCTCGGCCAGCCTTGCACCTGCGGCTCCCGTTTCCTTTCGGAAAACTACACGTCGCCCTACGACGCCACCGTCATCCGTAAACTCCGCGCCGCCGGGGCGATCCCCTTTGGTCGGTTGAACATGGATGAGTTCGCGATGGGCTCGGCGACGGAAAATTCCGCGCTCCAGACGACCCGCAACCCGCGCGACCTCACCCGCATTCCGGGTGGTTCTTCGGGCGGTTCGGCCGCTTCGGTCGCCGCTGGCACCGCGTTCGCCTCGCTCGGCTCCGACACCGGTGGCTCGATCCGCCAGCCCGCGTCACACTGCGGCGTGGTCGGCTTGAAGCCCTCCTACGGTCGCGTTTCCCGTTATGGCTTGGTCGCGTTCGCGTCGTCGCTCGATCAAATCGGTCCGCTCACGAACACGGTGGAAGATGCCGCGCTCGTGCTTCAGGCGATCGCCGGACACGACCCGCTCGATTCCACCTCGCTCGATTTGCCCGTGCCGGATTATTCGGCGGAGCTGAACGACGGCGTGAAAGGCCTGAAACTCGGTTTGCCCAAGGAATACTTCGGCGACGGCATCGACCGGGCGGTCCGCGCGAAGGTGATGGCCTCGGTCGAAAAGCTCGCCGCCCAAGGCGCGGAAATCGTCGAAATTTCCCTGCCGCACACCGAATACGCCGTGGCGACCTATTACGTCATCGCCCCGGCCGAGGCGTCGTCGAACCTGTCGCGTTTCGACGGCATTCGCTACGGCCACCGCGCGACCAATCCGGGCGATTTGCTCCATCTTTACCGTCGCTCGCGCGAGGAAGGCTTCGGTCCCGAGGTGAAGCGCCGCATCATTCTCGGCACCTACGTGCTCTCGTCCGGCTACTACGATGCCTACTACACCAAGGCGCAAAAGGTTCGCACGCTGATCCGTCGCGACTTCGAACAGGCGTTCGAAAAGGTCGACGCGATCCTTTCGCCCGTGGCTCCGGCTCCAGCGCGGAAACTCGGCGAATTCTCCGACGATCCGCTGCACGAATACCTCAGCGACATTTTCACCATCGCCGCCAACCTCGCCGGTAACTGCGCGATTTCCGTCCCGGCGGGCACGGTGACCAGCGATTCCGGCAGCGAACTGCCGGTTGGTCTGCAGATTCTCGGCCCGCATTTCGGCGAGGCGAAGCTGCTTCGGATCGCCAGGGCGGCCGAGGGCTGATGCCTGCGAACTCGCCTTTGAGTGGTCAGTGGCCAGTGGGTAGTGATCAGAAGAAGAGCGCTCTTTTCTGGCCCCTGGCCCCTAACCACTGGCCACTCAAAGAGGAAAAGGGCCTCGATTTAAGGAAAACAGTGCCACTTTTCCCTTGCCAAGGGGCGGTCGATTCCTAGTCTGCCCGCCCCATGCCAAGGACCGCAGGTAAAGCAAAGACCCGTAAGGCCGTCGCCAAACGATTCAAGGTGACGGGCACGGGGAAGATCCTGCGCCGCAAACAAGGAAAGCGTCACTTGCTTCAGTGCAAGAACCGCAAGCGTAAGCGCGCGTTGACCAAATCCGTTGTTGTTTGCGCCGCAGACCACAAGCGTGTGATGGAAAATCTTCCCTTCGCCTGATCCACCGATCGTCCGACGCAACCACGCCCCCGCCCGCGTTTCGGGCGGCCTCCATGCAGCCTGATCCCGAGAGGGAATCGACGAGCTGACGAGACTGCAGGAGGAAGACACAACAACAGTCCGCTCAACTGACATACAACAATGCCACGTGCCACCAACTCAGCGGCCAGCCGCAAGCGTCGCAAGCGCACCTTGCAGCGTGCGAAAGGCTTCCGCGGTTTCCGCTCGAAGCTCTTCCGTTACGCCAAGGACGCCGTGCGGAAGGCGATGACCTACGAATATCGCGACCGTAAGAAGCGTAAGGGCCAGTTCCGCCGCCTCTGGATCGCTCGTATCAGCGCCGCCGTTCGCAACGAAGGTCTGACCTACTCCCGCTTCATCGAAGGCCTCAAGGCCGCCGGTATCGAAGCCGACCGCAAGATCCTCTCGGATCTCGCGATCGAAGACGCCGCCGCGTTCTCCGCCATCGTCGCCCAGGCCAAGAAGGCTCTGGAGTCGAAGGGCGAAACCGTCGCCGCCTAAGTCGAAACGATTCGTTTCTCCAAAACGCCGCTTGGTTCGCCAAGCGGCGTTTTTTTTGTGGAGTTGAGCGTTTACGCGAGGAGGGTCTTCAGGGGCGGAGCCGGGTGCGACAGGCCTGTCTGCTTTGAGTGATCAGTGGACAGTGATCGGTGATCAGTGGAAGAGGCTGGCGGTATACAGGAGAGGAGAGAAAGATCGGCGCGTGGAATCTTCCTCCGAAGAAAGGATCGTTTGTGCGGATCGTTGCCGGGAAATTTATCGTTCGACAACGGGTTGGAAGGGTCAGCTTACGATCCCCGCGGCGCTTTTTAGCAGCATGGTTTTAGGGGCTGCGACCGGGATGGCGTGGTTGACCTTTGTGGGATTTGCCGCGTTTTTTTTGATGATTGTTCGCACCTTGGTGAAAGTTCACCGTTTCTTCGCGAACCTTCCCTGCCCGCAGTGCGGGGAGGCAGTTGGCAAATACAAAACCCGGAAAACGCGTCTCCTCCTTTGCTGTGTGCACTGCGGCCACGTCGCTCCGACCGACTGCCGCATCTACTACAGCGGCCAGATTCCGGAGAAAGGCTGAGGTTCGCCTCTCGATCCTCAACTTTTCAGGCGGGATCGACCACGACGACTTCCGGCCTCCGCAAGCGACGAAGCCAGCGGGCGAAGCGATCGAAGGCCAGGTAGATCACCGGCGTGGTGAAGAGCGTGAGGACTTGGCTGACGATCAGACCGCCCACCATCACGACACCGAGCGGACGACGAAGTTCCGAGCCGACGCCTTGGCCGAGCATCAGTGGTAACGCGCCGAGCAACGCGGCAAGCGTGGTCATGAGAATCGGGCGGAAACGCAGCAAGCAGGCTTCGTAAATCGCGTCGCGTGGGTCGAGGTCGCGGGTGCGTTCCGCTTCGAGTGCGAAGTCGATCATCATGATGGCGTTCTTTTTCACGATGCCGATGAGCAGGACGATGCCGATGATCGCCATGACGCCGAGCTGGCTGCCGGTGAGTTCGATGGCGAGCAACGCGCCCAAAGTGGCGGAGGGCAGGGTGGAAAGGATCGTCACCGGATGGATGAAGCTTTCGTAAAGCACGCCGAGCACGAGGTACATCACGACCACGGCGGCGAGCACGAGCCAAAGTTGGTTGGTGAGCGCGTTTTGGAACGCGACCGAGGTGCCTTGGAATTCCGCCGTGAGGTGGGCGGGCATGTTTAGTTCGTCGAGCGCGGCGCGGACGGAGTCGACCGCTTTGCCGAGTGCCGCGCCGGGGGCGAGGTTGAAAGAAAGCGTGGCGACCGGGAATTGGCTCTGTCGCGCGACGACGAGGTTGGCAGGTTCTTCGACGATGCGGGCGATGCTGGAGAGGGGGACTTGTTGGCCATCGGTTCCCGGCACATAGAGGTGATCGAAGGCAGCGAGCCCGCGCTGGAATTCAGGACCGTGTTCGAGGACGACGCGGTATTGCCCGCCTTGGGTGAAAATCGTGGAAATCTGGCGTTGGCCGAACGCGTTGTAGAGCGCGGCGTCGATGTCGGCGGCGCGAATGCCGAGGCGACCGGCGACGGCGCGATCGATTTCAACGCGCGCGGCAAGCCCGCGGTTTTGCAGGTCGTCGGCCACATCCGTGAGCAATGGATTGCTTTTCAGTCGCTCGACGATTTTCGGCACCCACTCGGCGAGCGACTTCGTGTCGGTCGCCTCCAGCGTGAACTGGTATTGGCTGCGGCTGACGCGGTCGTCGATGGTGAGATCCTGCACGGGTTGCAGGAATAGCTGAAGGCCGCTTTGCTCGGCGGTGGCGCGTTCTTGCAGGCGGCGGGTGATTTCCCCGACCGCGGCATCGCGTTGGGCCAGCGGCTTGAGGTTGATCAACATCCGGCCGCTGTTGAGCGTCGTATTCGTGCCGTCGACGCCGATGAACGACGACAAACTTTCCACCGCGGGATCCTTCAGAATCGTCTCGGCCATCGCCCGTTGACGCTCCGCCATCGCGGCGAAAGAAATGTTTTCCGGCGCTTCGGTGATCGCTTGGACAACGCCCGTGTCCTGATCGGGGAAAAAGCCTTTCGGGGCACCGAGATAGAGCGTGACGGTGGCGGCGAGCGTGCCGAAGAAGATCAGCATCGTCAGCACCGGGTGGGCGAGGACGACGCGGAGGAATTGCCCGTAGCTGTCAATTGTGCGATCGAATGCCGTGCTTACCCAGCGACCGATTCGTCCGGGTTTTTCCTCGTGGTGCGGGCGAAGCAAACGCGCGCACATCATGGGAGTGAGCGTCAGCGAGACGACGGCGGAAATAAGGATGGAAATCGCCAAGGTAATCGCGAATTCGCGGAACAGTCGTCCGACGACGTCGCCCATGAACAGGAGCGGAATCAGCACCGCGACGAGTGAGATGGTGAGCGAGATGATGGTGAAGCCGATTTGCTTCGAGCCCTTGAGCGCGGCTTCCATCGGCGAATCGCCCTCTTCGAGGTAACGGGCGATGTTTTCGATCATCACGATCGCGTCGTCGACGACGAAGCCGGTGGCGATCGTCAGCGCCATCAGCGTGAGATTGTTCAGACTGAAACCGACGAGATACATCACGCCGAAGGTGCCAATCAGCGAGAGCGGCACCGCGACTGCGGGAATGACCGTGGCGCGCCAGTTCCAGAGGAAGACGAAAATCACCGCGACGACCAGGTCGATGGCGGTGAGCAGTTCTTTTTGAACGTCGTGCACCGAGGCGCGAATGGTGGTCGTGCGGTCGGTGAGCGGTGTGACCTCGACCGCGGCGGGCAAACCTTCGGTCAGCTTCGGCAGCAACGCTTTCACGCTATCGGCCACCTTGATCACGTTCGCGCCGGGCTGGCGTTGAATGTTCAGCACCACCGCCGGGCGAGTACCGTTCCACGCGGCGAGCCGGTTGTTTTCCGGTGCGTCGACGATTTCGGCGACGTCGGACAAGCGGACCGCCGCGCCGTTTTTCCAAGCGATGACGAGCGTCTTATAATCGTCGGGCGAAACGAGCTGATCATTGGCGTCGAGGGTGCTCGAGCGCGCCGCGCCGTCGAAACTACCTTTCGGTTGGTTGACGTTGCCGCTGGCGATGGCGGTGCGGAGATCTTCGGTACTCAATCCACGGGCGGCGAGCGCGGCGGGATTCGCCCGGATGCGGATCGCGGGCCGCATGCCACCGCTGACGGTGACCAAGCCGACGCCGGAGAGCTGGGAAAGTTTCGGTACCAACCGGGTTTCCGCGAGATCCTGGACCTGGATCAGCGGCAGCGTTTCCGAAGTCAAAGCGAGCGTCATGATCGGCGCGTCGGCTGGGTTGACCTTGTTGTAAATCGGCGGCGCGGGCAGGTCGGTTGGCAACAGATTGCCCGCCGCATTGATCGCCGCTTGGACTTGTTGCTCGGCGACATCGAGGCTCATGCCGAGGTTGAAACGCAGCGTGACCACGGATGCGCCACCGCTACTAACGGAATACATTTGGCCAAGCCCGGGCATTTGGCCGAACTGGCGTTCGAGCGGGGCAGTGATCGAGGAGACGACCACTTCGGGGCCAGCACCCGGATAAAGCGTCGTCACCTGCATCGTCGGGTAATCGACCTGCGGTAGCGCGGCGACCGGAAGCAGGCGATACGCGAGCATGCCGGCCAGCAGGATCGCCACCATCAACAAGGTGGTGGCAACCGGGCGTTCGATGAACAAACGGGAGGGGTTCATCGGGCTGAACGCTTGTTCCGTTCCTTCGGTGCGGTTTGCTCCGGCGCGTTGGCTTCGGGTGCTTCCGCGTTCAGGGTGACGATTCGCACTTCCATGCCTTCGCGCAGGCGGTCGAGGCCTTCGGTGATGATGGAATCGCCTTCCGCCACGCCTTCCAGCACTTGCGTTTGTTCGAGATGAGTTGGGCCCGTTTTGATTCGTCGCAAGCTGGCGACGCTGTCTTTCTCCACGTAAACGAACGCGCCTTTCGAGCCCTGTTGAATGGCGGCGGCGGGGATGGAGATGGCGTTGGGAAAACGATTCACCCGCACCCGCACGGTGACGAATTGGTTGGGAAATAAGCGACCGTCGGCATTGGCGAACTCCGCTTTCATTTTCAGCGTGCCGGAGGTGAGGTCGATTTGGTTGTCGGTCGTCAGTAGTTTGCCGCGCGCGACAGCGGTCGATTGATCGGCGGCGAGCGCTTCCACGGGAATCGTTTCGCCTGCGGTGGAGCGATTGCGAATCGCGGCGACGCGTTCCTGCGGGACGGAGAACACGATGGCGATCGGATCCATTTGGGTGATCGTGACCAAGCCGTTCGCGTCGGAGGCGCGGATCAGATTGCCCGGGTCGACTTGGCGCAAACCCGCGCGACCGGTGAGCGGCGCAACGATGCGGGTGTAGTCGAGTTGGAGTTTTGCGGAAGCGATCGCGCTGGCGTCACTGGCGATCGCGGCTTCGTATTGGCGGACGAGCGATGCTTGAGTGTCGACTTGTTGTTTCGCGATCGAATCCTGAGCGAGCAACGTCTCGTAGCGTTTGAGGTCGGCCTTGGCGTTTTCCAACAGCGCTTCGTCACGAGCCTGTTGGCTGGTGGCTTTGTCGAGTTCGACTTGGAACGGCCGGGGATCGATCTCGGCGAGTAGATCGCCTTCCTTCACCAATTGTCCTTCCTGGAAACGCAGGTGTTTGAGCTCGCCATCGACCCGGCTACGCACGGTCACGAAATTGAGCGGCGTCACCGTGCCGGAAACCGTTGCCCATTCTTCGAAGTCGCCACGGGTCGCGGCCACGATTCTCACCGGCACGGGGCCCATCGCCCGGCGGCCACCACGTCCACCGGCTTCTTTTTCCCCCTGTTGCATCGAAGCCAGCGCGGGGATGCCCCATTTCCAAATCACCCAGCCGCAAACGAGCAAAAGCGTCAGCCAGACGAGCGACTTCAAGACGGAGGACTTCGGCGGCGCGGTCGGATCGGTCATGCGGGGTGGCTGAAACTAACGGCGGTTTCTCCGGCCGCCAACCGCAGAGTCTAAAGGAGGCGTGAGCAATTTGCCCGAAAGAAAGCCGCACCACGAGGCGTGGGGCGGCTTTCGGGTAACAGGAGATTTCCCGGGACGAATCAGGACAGCTTCGCCGGGTATTCGCCCGATTCGATCAGCTTGCCAATGGAGTCGACGACGAACGGTTTGTCCTCCGGATAGGTCACACCGAACCAGGTGCTGGTCGTTTTCAGGACCGCGCAGTGGGCGTAGCCCGCGTGGATGAGGTGGTCGACGATGGTCGGGATGTAGCACTCGGACTTCAACTGCTCGCCGGATTCGGCGAGGAAGCGGGTGAAGCCTTCTTCAAGTTGGCCGAAGAACGCCGGGCCGAACGCCCAGAAGTTCATCGAAACCGGCGTGCCTTCGGTGATTTCGCGACGGCTGCCATCAAGGGCGGTGCCGCGCACCGTGCCGTCGGCTTCGCGTTCGATGTTCACGTATTCCTCGACGTTGGTGAGGAAGCCTTCCACGTCGGTTTGGCAGATGCCGCGGTTCACGTGGCCGTGGTCGGACAGCGTGTTTTCCAACGGATAGCCGATCATGGCGGTGGCGCTGGTGTCGTCGGTCTTGAGATTGCCGAGGAACTCAGCGGCGCGAACGTAAGCGTCGTGGCCGTAGAAATCGTCCGCGTTGATCACGGCGAACGGGCCTTTCACCGCGTTGCGAGCGGCGCGAACCGCGTGGGCGGTGCCCCAGGGCTTCACGCGGCCTTCCGGCACGGTGTAATCGCCCGGGAGGTCGTCGAGCTTCTGGAACACGTAGTCGACGTCGATTTTATCGGCAAAACGTGCGCCGACGCCTTCCTTGAACGCGTCCGCGAAATCCTCGCGGATGATGAACACCACCTGGCCGAAACCGGCGCGGATGGCGTCGTAAACGGAGTAATCGAGAACGGTTTCGCCGTTCGGACCCATCGGGTCCATTTGCTTAAGGCCGCCGTAGCGGCTGCCCATGCCGGCGGCAAGGACGAGAAGAGTGGGCTTGGTGGTCATGACGGGAGGTCGTGCGGAAGCGCGGCGGGTTTATCGGAAACGAGACCCGGCAGGGCAAGCGGAGATCCCTTGCGCTGTGGAAACACCCTCGACCCCGAGTCGAAACCAAGGTAGGTCCGGTGGAGGATGAGAACCCTCGCCCGTTTCGATGCGCCCGAAGACGCATATTTGCTTCGTTCGTTTCTAGCGTCCCGGGGCATCCATGCAGACGTTCTGGATGAACATGTGGCGCAGCTTTTCTGGCATTATCGCCAGGCCACGGGTGGTGTCCGAGTGATGATCGGGGACGACGAGAATGGCTCCGAGGCGGAAAGCGCGTGCCGTGAATTTCTGGCAAATCGCGGGCAGGAGCCAGCCGTCGTGCCGCCTGCCCGTTGCTGGCCGATCGTGCTCCTGCTTTCGTGGGCAATCGGCGGGCCTCTGTTATTGTTTGGGCGGAAAAAACGTTAGTTTTGAGTCTTAGCTCTTCAGCAACGCCCGGAAGCCTTCGGGCAAATGCACGCCGGTGATGGCCAAGCCGAGCATCGGCAGGGGAGTGCCGGGCGGATAGGCGAGGTAGCGACCTTGCCAATCGGGGTGATACTTTCCTTTGAAGCGGAAGAGCGATTTATAGCCGTAGAAACGGTCGAAGTTTTCAAAAAGGAATTGCGTGGCTCGCTCCGGCCGGGACGGCTCGTCATCACCCTCGGCCCGGACGTTGGCGAGCGGGGCGTTGCCCAAGCTGATATCGGTCACGCCTTGATCGCGGAAACGAGCGATGCATTCGAGGATCAGGAAATCCATCAGGCCGCCGTTGCGGGCTTCCACGCTGCCGCGCATGAGATCCAGCGCCCGACCGTTTCCTTGATGGAAGGGTAGCCAGGTGGCGAAGGCTTCGATGCGGCCTTCCGCATTGCGGACGATGCCCGCGCCTCGTTTGCGTAAATCGTCGAGATTGAAGGAACCGAGATCGAAACTCATTTCGCCGCCGTGCTTGGCGGAAAGCCAGCGATCGGAGATGAGCTTGAGTTGCGCTTCGATCCCGTGATCGGGAGCGGGCGTGGCATCGTACCAAATAAACTCCATGCCCTCCTTGCGGGCGCGATTGCAGGCGGTGCGCAGATTTTGAAATTTCCCACCTTGGAGGTGGAAGGCATCGAGATTCAATCGAGCGTCTTCGCCGACCTTGAACGTCACGAGGCCGGCTTGTTCGTAGAGCGAACGACGGGTGACATGGCTGCAATAGAACACCGGCGTCCAGTCCTGGTGTTTACAGAAGCGGATGAATTGGTGAACGGCTTCCGCCTTGTCGTCTTCCGGTCCGATCGGGTCGGCCAATGCCACGGCGAAATTTCGCCACAAGGTGTAGGCGACCACGCTCTTTTCGCCCGAGGAGAAGAAGTAGGATTTATCGGAAAGAAGGGCGAACGGATCCATCGGGTCGCAGCCATGTTCGTCGATCAGGCGGGTCACCTGCTCATGCTCGTTCGGCGTGGCGTGGGCGAGGTGCCGGCGCACGACGGGACGGAGCATCAGTGCCAGCACCGTGAACGAACCGAGCAGGCTGCCGAGGCGCAGCGTGCGAAGGAATGACCGGACTTCACGGCTGCCGTCCTGATCGTATTCCGATTTGTGCCACATCAGGGCCGAGATCGAACCCTCGGCGCACTCTTTCCACGTGAGCGCCACGCCGAAGTGGCCCCGTTCGCTGTGCTGCCGTAAGCCGAGCGCACCGAAGACGAACAGGGTCGTGGCCAGTAATCCGGCTAACCCGAACGCGACGCGGATCGAGGAGGCGTCCGAGCGGGCGATGAATTCTTTCCTCCAACGGATGAGCGGAACAAGCAAGACGGCGGCGGCGAGCGCGTGGTGCCAATCGAACGCACGGGTCAAATGAAGCACGACCGAAGCCCCGAGCATCGCCAGGGTGAGTCCCCAGGCCATCCGCTTGCGGCGGCTCAAGCCCCGAGCGAGCGCGAGCAAGGTGAGACCGGATACAAGCAGAAGCATCCGGCTGTTTTCCACAATGCCGAGCGGGACCCAGTTTTCCATCCAGTCGAGCACTGACGGTGGTTTGGCGAACATCGCTTCCAACAAATCGGCCCCGCCCATGATCACCACGGCCGCGACCAGCACGCGGATCGAATGTTTGCGCGAAAAGATGAAAAAGATCGCCAGGAAAATGGCCAGTGCCGCAGCCGGCCAGAGAGGGGAGAGCCCCCAAGGCAACTCCAGATGAGGCGGCGGCGCAGCGGCGGAGTCGTCGCCCAACACCCAGTTCACCCCGCGAATAATCCACTCCTTGAACGAATCGTCCGGTCCATCGAAACCATGGTTCGCTCCCGGCACGGTGTATAAAGCGTGCGGCGTGGCAAGCGATTGAATCCACGCGGTGGAGGCCATGAAATCCGCGCCGCCGTGAAACTGCGCGACCCGTAGATCCTTCAATGCCGCATTGAATTGGCCGAGGGCGAAGGTGCCCGGACCTTCCGGTGTAACGCCGAGTTCGTCACTCGGGCGAAGGCCGTAGCGCCCCCGGCTGTCGGCGCTCAGCAGAATCACTCCGGCGAGATTCGGCGGGCGATTCTTCGTTGCCGCAGGGACTGCTTGCACCGCGCCCATGCTCCAGCCGGTGTAGATCACAGGCGTCGTTTCGCCCTGACATCGGCTGGCTGCGTCGCGCGCCAGCGTGGCCATGTCTTTGCTGAGCGTTTCGAGGTCGTAGTCCTTTGCTGCATATTCGCGGAAATCGAAGCCGACCACGTAGCATCCGTCTTCGCGCAACCAGCGAGCGACGGAGTCTTCCCACGGCGACCACCCACCGTCGCCCGAGCCGAAAACAAGGATCGCTTTCGGAGGCAGGGTGTCGGGTTCGTAAAGCCGGACGTTCGCCTCGGCATGCGAGAGCTGGATCGTTGCGCGAGGCGCCGGCAATTCGTCTTCGCTCTCTTCCGGTTCCTGTGCCAGGGCCAGCACGGGGAGAAACAATGCGAACAGGAAGGAGAGCCAGCGGGCGATCATGGTGACGAGCGAACTGTCATGAATCCTTGGCGCTGCGGCAAGGTGCGAGATGGATTCCAGCTTTGCTTGGAAAGCCGCTTTGTTTCATGGTCGGGCCATGGCCGTCGTTTCGGAAATTGGTTTTTTGCCTTCGCATTTCGGCGTCGAACCCGAATTGCGTGAACAACTGAGCGGTCGCCCCGGGCACCAGCGCTGCATTGAGGGCGACGGCGAACTCCTGCTGATCGTGCACGATGTGCCGCGTCCCGGGGTGTCCGAACGTGAAGCATTGTTTTTCTGGAAACGTCGCGACGGAAAATGGATTGGCCCGGAAGGGAAGCCGGGACTCACGGGTCTCGACGCGCTGTTGGATCGTTATGCCCGGTCTATCGACGGCCACGCAGCAGTCATTGACGAAGCGGATACAGCGGCCGAGGTGTTTGCCATCCTTCGTCATTCCGGACCGCTTGCCCGCACCTCGCGCAACCTAGTCGATGCGCTGGAGCAGGTGCTCGCCCTCGACCAAGATGACCGGGAAATCCGCGCTTTGCGGGACCGGGCGCGGGAAATCGAACGTGCGGCGGATTTGTTGAACTCCGATGCACGGGTGACGTTGCAATTCTGGCAGGCGGAACGTGCGGAAGAACAGGCGAAGTCGGCGATGCGGTTGAATCGGATCGTCTATCGGTTGAACCTGCTGGCGGGCTTTTTCCTGCCGCTCGTGGCGTTCGGAGGACTATTTGGCATGAACGTGGATTTGCCCGAGTTCGCGAAGCCGAGCTTTTGGAAAATTTTCTTCGCCGGTCTCCTCACGGGCGGCGTGTTGCTTTTCCTGGTCGGTCGCCAAACCGGGCGAAAGGCCGATTTCGAAAGTGAGTTAGATGATCGCTGACAAACCCCACAATCATTTTGGAGGTTGCGCCTGTGAGGGATGCGGGAAATGCTGCGCCTACTTCCGGCGGCGATGACTCATTGGTTCTATGGCGAAAATGGACTGCAGTTCGGCCCCGTCGATGACGCGGGAATCCGCCAGCTCATTGCGTCCGGCCGGGTGATCCCCTCCACCCTCGTGTGGCGCGAAGGCATGCCGGAATGGCTGCCGCTCGCGAAGGTGCCGGAGCTGGCGCAATCAGTAGTCCCTTACGCGCCTTACTACGCGTCGCCTCCAACCTCGGGTTTTGCGATCACGAGTATGGTATGTGGCTTGGTCGGCTTGATGTTGTGCTACTTCTGCGTGTTGCTCGGCATACCCGCCGTGATTTTTGGGCACATGGCGCTCAAACAAATGAATGAATCGCCACTGCCGATGTCGGGGCGGGGAATGGCGATCACCGGGTTGATCCTCGGCTATTTGTGGATCGCGCTGACATTGCTCGCGATTTTTGCCGTGGCCTTCGGCGTGTTTAACTCGATGCCTTAACTTTTCCCCATCATGTGGTATTATTCGAAAAACGGTGCGCAGCTCGGTCCGATCGGTCCGGCTGAAATGGAATCGAAGCTCAAAGCGGGCGAAATCGCCACGACCGATCTGGTTTGGAAAGAAGGCATGGCCGACTGGTTGCCAGCGGGCAAGGTGACTGAACTTCAGGCGGTGCTTTCGCCGCCGGCGCTCGCATCGGAGCCGCCGCCCGTGGATCGCCCGGTTCCGGTGTCGCCTTATCCTTCGCCATCGACCGGCTATGCCCAAGCTCCGGCACCAATCGGCCCGGTGTCCCAAGGTCAGGCGATCGCGTCGATGGTTTGCGGCATTATCTCGCTGGTGATTTGCTGCTTATGGTTCGTCGCCGGTCCGCTTGCGGTCGTCGCCGTCGCGCTCGGTCATGTTGCCATTTCCAAAGCGAAAAACGATCCCGCCCGATTCGGTGGCAAAGGCATGGCAAGGGCGGGACTTGTAACGGGCTACCTTGGATTGCTCGCTTCGATCGCCATGCTTGCCTTCGGTGCCTGGATCGGAACCCGCAGCCCGGAAGACATCCGGAAGATGGAATTTTTCCCACCGGAAGTTCGCGAGCAATTGATTCAGCAGCAGCAATTGCAGAACCGCACGAATCAGCCCTGATTCATGCCGGAACGCCGGTTCATTTGGCGAGGGGTGGCGCTGGCGGCGATCGTCGCCAGCGTGGTTTTGAGCCGGGTGTTGCCACTCCTGGCGTTTTTACCGTCGTGTTTCGTTAGGCGCTGGACGGGGTTGCTTTGCCCCGGGTGTGGCGGCACGCGTTGCGCCAAACGGTTGCTCCAGGCGGATTTGCCAGGCGCACTGGCAACGAATCCGTTGGTGGTGTTGCTCGCCTTACTCGCGACTGCCTGGCTGTTGCACGCCGCGGTTGCCGAATGGCGAGGGAAACGGGCGTTCGTGCCGTCCGCTTGGATGGGATGGTGCGTGTTAGGAGTGACCGTCGTTTTTACGGTTGCCCGCAACGTGCCATCGTGGCCGTTTATATGGTTGGCACCGCATTAAGCCGTTTTCGCCCGACGGGCGAATGCTGAAAAGGTCTTGGTCGCTTGGAAGCGCGGGATTCATCCCGCTTCCGCCGCCGCCAGTACCCGACGGATCACGGTGAAAACCCGCGTATGTAACTCTGGTTCCCGGCTGGCGCTCGAACCGGCCACATTGAGTGTCTTGATGGCATGTTCCGCCACAAACGCGCGCACCCTTCTTTCTGCTTCAAGATCGTTGAGCTGGCGCAGGGCGAGGTGAAGGAATGGCTTCCGATGCCGACCGGCGAAACCGCGTGTGCGGGCGGTGCCGCTTCCCATTTCGCCCATCGTGAAGGCGACCGTCCCGTCGGAGGCTTTGACGTTCTTTTCCGTGCGCGCCAGGTAGGAGGCTCCTGCGGTTTCCTCCAACCGATAGTGCGGAGGAATGACCCCGTCCTCCGCCGTGCGCCCTTTCGGGCACCAGCCGCCGTGTGGAAATCCACAGGCGATTGCTGCATCGAGCGCCGCACGATCCGCACCCGTCTGGCCACCGCTGATGATGCGCTCGATCATGGTTTCTCGGGGCGCGGGTCGGGGTTCATGGGGAAAGATGAGGTCTCTGGACGCGTTCGCCCGTTGCCAACCGAGGACGGCAGTTTGCTGGCAAGCCCGAGCATCGGGTGAAAGTCATCCCTGGAGGAGCATGGGTCAAGAGATGGACTTTTGATCCGACGGCTTTGCCCTTGCCCCAATCCGCGTGGCCGGGTTGACTTCTCACGTCCGCCTCGGCGGATGGGGCTTAGAAACCTCAAGCTACGCGGTAGGCATCGACCGCAACGATGCCGCCAAACCGACCCTAAAGGCCGGGGAGGCGGCGGCGTATGTCCAGGTCGCCCCCCACGGGGAGCGACTAAAGGCCGTTGCGGTCGACTTAGTGCGACTTTCGAACTCCCCGTCCACCGGAAGGACGCCAAGGTTATGCCTCCTTCCACCCGACCCACGCCGGTCGTCGCCCTGTGCCTTGCGACGACGCCCCGCTCCGCCACGGAGCGGCTGCCTTTTTCTGCGGCGCTGCGTCCAACTCCCGGTGTTCCATGCCCACGCTGAGTTGGATCGGGAAAGAATCCGTGGTCCGGCACCACAAGGACGTGCCATTCCGTCTGTTGGAACCGGACAAAGCGCTCTCCCATGGCGATCCGTCCACGGGCAATCTGATCGTCGAGGGCGACAACCTTCATGCGCTCAAAGCCCTGCTGCCTCGCTACGCCGGCAAGGTGAAGTGCATCTGCATCGATCCGCCCTACAACACCGGTAACGAGGGCTGGGTCTACAACGACAACGTCAATTCCCCCGAGATTCTCCGCTGGCTCGGCCAAACCGTCGGCAAGGAGGCCGAAGACCTCTCCCGCCACGACAAATGGCTTTCCATGATGTACCCGCGGCTCGTTCTGCTGAAGCAGTTCCTCAGTGAGGACGGGGCGATTTTCGTCCATATAGACGACAACGAAGTGGGTAGCCTCGGTCTCCTGCTGGATGAGATTTTTGGGCGCTCGTGCTTTGTTGCGAAGCTGGTTTGGAAAGCTCGCCAGCACCTCGACAGTCGAGCAGTGAGCCGAATCTCTAACGACCACGAGTATGTTCTCGTCTACTCGAAAAGGGCTCATGGGTGCCAGTTCCGAGGTCGAAATCGCGATGATTCAAAGTATTCAAACCCGGACGACGATCCTAGGGGCGCTTGGATGAGTCGCAGTATTCTAGGGCTCGCTGATGCCAAGAATCGCCCAAACTTGCATTACCCACTCATCGATCCTGAAACGGGGATCTCGTATCCGTGCCCTTCTCACACCGGATGGAGGTATTCAAGGGAGACCATGGCGATGTTGATCGCCGAAGGGCGGATTCTCTTTCCGAAAAAGCCGAGCGGTCGCCCGCGCGAAAAGGTGTTTGTCGCCAAGCTCCAACAGCCATTTACCTGCTTCCCTTCAATCATCAGCGACGTCTTTACAGACCATGGAACTGCATCAATGCGCGAGATTTTCGGAAAAAGCGTTTTTGCGTTCCCGAAACCGCCTGAACTGATCGCGGCATTGATCGAACAGATTACCGACAAGGATTCGCTGGTTCTCGACAGCTTCGCAGGGTCCGGAACCACCGGGCATGCGGTTCTCAAACAGAACGCGGCGGACGGCGGGAACCGTAAGTTCATCCTCGTCGAGATGCTGCCGAACATCGCTCGCGGCATTACTGCGGAGCGCGTCCGCCGGGTGGCGGGCGGTTACACGAATACCAAAGGCGACTCGGTCGAAGGCCTCGGCGGCGGCTTTCAGTATTGCCGCTTGAGCGAAGAACCGCTGTTCGATGCCAGTGGAGCGATCCGCGAAGACGTGCGTTTCGCCCAGCTCGCGGAGTTCGTCTGGTTCGCCGAGACCGGCACCGGATTCACCGGCCAGGCGGACAGCCCGCTGCTCGGTATCCACGAGGGTGTCGCGGTCTACCTGCTCTACAACGGCATTCTCAAGGACAAGTCGGTGGACGGCGGCAACGTGCTGACCGCGCCCGTGCTGGCGGTGCTGCCTCCGCACGATGGCCCCAAGGTCATCTATGCGGCCGCCAACCGTCTCGGAACGCCGCGACTCCAACGAGAGCGCATCACTTTCAAACAAACCCCTTACGCGCTGGACGTCTGATGAACTCGCTGACGCCGAAGCATTATCAAGAGAGCGTCCTGGAGAGCGTGGACGCTTATTTCGACGCCTGCCACGAACTGGGCGATGCGGACGCCGCCTTTTACCGCACCACGCGGCGCTTGTGGGGCGAGGGTTCGGTGTATCGTCCCATCGCGGGCTTTCCGGAGGCGATGCCGTATTTCTGTCTGCGTGTGCCGACTGGTGGTGGCAAGACGCTGTTGGCGTCCCGCGCGGTGGCCCGGGTGAACTCGCGGCTGCTGCGCACCGAGCACAGCGTGATTTTATGGTTGGTGCCGTCGAACGCGATCCGCGAGCAGACCTGCCGGGCGCTGAAGAACCGGGAGCATCCCTATCATCAGGAACTGCGGCAGGCGGGACCAATCACAGTGATCGACCTGTTGGAAGCTCGCTCGCTCACCCGCGCCACCTTGGAGACCTCCACCGTGGTCATCGTGGCCACCGTGCAGGCGTTCCGCCGCGAGGACACGGAAGGGCTGAAGGTTTACGAGTCGAGCGGTGTGTTGATGCACCACTTCGAGGGCTTGGACGAAAGCCAGCGGGCGCAACTGCTGGTCGAGAATGGCGAACGTCCAAAGATCATCCCGTATTCCCTGGCGAACGTGCTGCGACTGCGTCGGCCGTTCATCATCGTGGACGAGGCGCATAACAGCCGCACGCCGCTTTCCTTCGACACGCTGGCGCGTTTCCGCCCGAGCGGCATCCTGGAACTGACGGCCACGCCGGACACCGCCACCACGCCGAGCAATGTGCTGCACAGCGTTTCCGCCGCCGAACTGAAGGCGGAGGACATGATCAAGCTGCCGATCCAACTGGAGACGATCCCAGATTGGCAAAAGTGTCTGGCTTCGGCGATCGACCGGCGTGAACAGCTGCACGAGGCGGCGCGCCGCGAGCGCAACGCTGGTGCGCCGTATCTGCGCCCGCTGGTGCTAATCCAGGCCCAGCCGCGCCGCAAAGGCGTGGAGACGCTGGACGTGGAGGTGGTGAAGCGGGAACTGATTGCCAACCACAACATCCCGGAAGCGGAGATCGTGATCGCGACCGGAGAGGAGCGCGGACTGGAGCAACTGGAGAGGGATTACGAGGGCGGCATCCTTTCGCCCGATTGCCCGGTTAAATTCGTGCTGACCCAGCAGGCGTTGGCGGAGGGCTGGGACTGTTCCTCTGCCTACATTCTGGTGAGCATGGCGGAGATGCGCAGCTCGACGGCGGTGGAACAGCTGCTCGGACGGATTTTGCGCCAGCCGCAGGCGACGAGTCGGGCCACGACAGCGTTGAACCGCTGCTATGCTTATGTGGTGTCGGACGATTTCAGCAGCACGGCGAACGCGTTGCGCGACCGATTGGTGGAAGGTGCCGGCTTCGAGCGCCGCGAAGCGGCGTCCTTCGTGGCGGCGGTGCAGCCGGACCAAGGGCGGCTTGATCTCGGCTCCGGGCGAATCGTCATCACGCCGGTGGACGTGCTGTTGGTCGAGAAACCGGATTTCAAGGGGCTTGCAAAAGAGACGAAAGCCAAGGTGAGCTGGAGTCCGAAGACCGGTCGGCTCACAATCTCCGCACCGCTTTCCCCGCAAGAGACGGTGGCACTGCAACAGACGGTGCAGGGTGAGACGTCACGTGAGGCGATCACCCGTGCGGCAGAGGCGAGTCGCACGCGGGCGATCACGGTATTCACCACGCCCTCCGAACGGGGGATCGATTTCCGCGTGCCTCAGATGGGGCTGTATGTCCATGGCGAGCTCCAGCTTTTCGACGACCCCGAGGTGCTGGATTATCCGTGGGATCTGCCATTGGCACACGCCGAGCCGAGCGAAGAAGCACTAAGATCGCTCGGGGCTGCGGACGGTATCCGTGATGGGGGTGTCATCGATGTGGATGAGCTGAGCGGCAAGGTGAAGGTGGGTTTCATGAGCGAACTCCAGCACGATCTGGGATTGGCCTACCGACCGGAGCATTGGACGGAGGCGAAACTCGCCGCATGGATTTGTCGGAACCTGCCGGACCCGTTCACCACGCACACGAGCAAGAGTGCTTTCGTGAGCGGTTGGCTCGGGCGATTGCTGGTGCGTCCGGCGTTCGATCTCGCCCGAGCGAATCGGCAGAAGTTCCTGCTGCGCGCGGTGATCGAGGGCGACATCCGTCATCTTCGCAAACAGGCGGTGCGCCATGCCTATCAGCAAACGCTGTTCGGCGAAAATCGGAAGGAACGTGTGAGAGTGGACGATCGCTACCTCTTCGAATTCCATCCGGACCGCTACGCGCCGGACCGGGATTACGACGGGCGGTTTGGTGAAGCGGATTTCAAAAACCATTTCTACCCTCGCATCGGAGACTTCGATTCGAAGGAGGAATACCTGTGCGCCTGTGAGCTGGAGAAGTGGGCGGCCAAGGGAAAGATCGACTTCTGGGTCCGGAATCTGGTCCGCAAGCCATGCAGTTCGTTTTTTCTCCAAACGGCGGAGGGACGTTTTTATCCCGACTTCGTTTGCCGGTTGCCGGATAAGACGATCCTAGTGGTGGAATACAAGGGTAAGGACCGCTACGACGCGGCCAAGCCTGATCGGGACATCGGCGAATTGTGGGCAGAACTGAGCGGAGGCCGCTGCCGCTTCGTGATGGTGACGGATAAGGAGTGGAAGCGGATCGAGGAGAAGCTTTGAGGGGGATGATTTTTTACGCGCACCAATCCTGCATAAGGGCCTTCGGTTTCGCCGAGGGCCGTCAGTTGTGAAGCTTGCTCTTCGCCCAATGCGGAATGAATTCCGCGCTCCCAGTGAAAGCCTTGTTGCGGCTCATCGTTTCACCAAGCGCTCGACGTATTTCGCCAATAGGTCGGCTTCGAGATTGATCCGCTGGCCCACACGGGAAGCATGAAGGTGCGTGTGGGCGAAGGTGTGCGGCGTGATCCAGAACACGGCGCTCGATTCCTTCAGTTCCGCGATGGTCAATGAAATGCCATCCACGCACAGCGAGCCCTTGTCGATGCACAAGCGATGGATTTCGGGGGGCAGGGAAACTTCGAAACGGTGATCCTGGCCGTGCGGTTCGAGCGTCAAGATTTCTCCCGTCGCGTCAACGTGGCCTTGCACGAAATGCCCGCCGAACCTTGCGGTCGCGAGCATCGCCCGTTCCAAATTCACAGTGGAGCCCGTTTGGAGTTCGCCCAACGAAGTCACTCGCAACGTTTGGGTAAGAATATCGAAGCCCACGCCGTTCGCTGCCAGCTCGGCGACGGTGAGACAGCAGCCGTTGACGGCCACGGAATCGCCGAGCGCGAGTTCGCTTTGGAACGGGAGGTCAAGCGTCAGCCGGGCTTGGTCGCCGCGGGATTCGAGTGAAACGACGGTGCCGGTGGATTCGACGAGGCCGGTGAACATGATAGGAAGTGGAAAAATTTAAGCCGGGAGCATTTACCGGGGCAGGAGCATGAAGCAGGCGGCCGCGAGAAGCGTCGGAATGAGCGCCGAAAGAAAGAGTTTCATCGGCGAGACGCCTTCACCAAAGAAGCGCGCGAGCAAGGTTTGTCCGGCCGGATTGGGGGCGTTGGCAATGACGGTTAAGCCACCGCCTGTGACCGCGCCAGCCAGGACGGCGTATTTCATCGAGGGCGAAAGGCCTTCCACTTGGCTCGCGAGGTAGGTGATCGCCGCGTTGTCATTGAACGACGTGAGCAAGGTGGCACCGGCGAAAAGAGGCCATTCGCCCAAGCTGGCGAGAATCGGTTGCAACCACCACCCTTGCAGACCGCCGTGAACCACCAGACCGGCGAGGAAGAATCCGACGAGGATCGGTCCGCGTAGACTGACTGGATTCTGGTGATGGCGGGTGGCCTTCGAGAAGGCGAGGAAGAACAGGAAGCCACCGATGAAAATGGGCGGATCATGAAGGAAGCTCACCGTGATCACCATGAAGAGCAGGTGCGTCGCGGTGATATACCACGGCACGGGCGTTTCGCGTTGCGACCAATCGGCGATGCCGTCTCCGTCCACATCCGGCACCTGGACGGCAAGCGCCTTCAGTTCGCGCCGGAAGAAGAGGTAATAGACAAGAGTCGCCAACATGATAGCCAGCACCGCTTTGCAGCCGAAATGGACCAGCATGTAGGGGGTGGTGAGTTTCCAAGTCTCCGCCACCATCAGCACCGGGGGAGCGGCGAAATTCGTCAGCACGCCCCCGATGGAAATGTTCACGAACAACAGCCCTAGCGTGCCATATGCGAAGCGCGAGTTCGGTTTCAGGCGGTAGAATTTCCGCGCCAGCAAGATTGCGGCAATGGTCATCGCGCCCGGCTCCGTGATGAACGAACCGAGAATCGGTGCGACGATGAGAATCGAAAGCCACCACGCGGCGGGCGATTCCTTGCCGAAGCGTGCGAAGAAGCGTAGGCAGCTTTCTGCGAAGCGCAGCACGGGGCGGGTCGAGGCCAACGCCATGATGACGACCACGAACATCGGCTCGGAAAAGTTCACTCCGGCGAGATAACCTTTCATCGCATCCAAGCCGTAAAACCCGGTCATTACCGCGAGCAACACCACCGCCCAAATGCCGAAGATGGCTTCTACTTCGCCCAGAAAATGCAGAAGGGTGGCTTTGAACGATACCCGCCGGTAGGCATCGGGAGTTTCGTGATGTTGGGGATCGCGTGCGATCTGAGCATCATGTTCGTGCTCGATCCGGTGAGCCAAACGCGTGATCGGTACGGCGAGAAAGGTATGGAGGATCGCCAGCAGGAAAATCGCGGTTGCGATCGGCAGGAACGGTTGATCCTGCGCACGGAATGCTAGGCGGTCCGCAATGTCGTGAATGCCGCGGGTGGCTTCGACGGCCGAAAAGTTTTCCGCGTGTGCCAAGAATTCGGGTTTGCCGAGGCGTTCCGCCCCGAAAACGGGAGTGGCGGAAAACACCATGACGGCGAGCAACGAAAGGCGGAAGCAGGCGGGCATTGCCGGGAAACTAAAGAGGGCGAGGGCGAGATCGGCAAGCGAAGGTGAAACTTGGCGCTTGGCAGCCGCGCGGGCGTTTTCACAGTGGAGTCATGAAAATGCGGTTTTGCTGTCTCGTGCTGGCGCTGTTTTCGGTCGTGTCCTGCGCTCGACTGGATCGAGGGACGGGAGGAGCGGAGAAAAAGAAAGAGGAGCCCCAGCCGTTCGGCCCGAGTGGCATTCCTGCTGAATTGCGGGCCAAGACCGGTGGCACGCCGGTGATCCCAGGCGGGAATGTCGCGGCCGCTCCGCTGAAGGTCACGCCGGAAAGTGACATCGCCTGGACCGATCCCGACAACCCCGAAGCCGGGATTCCGGAGCTGAACAGCGTATTAGAGGCGCCGAAGCGGGGGCCGTGGGAGGAAAGCGATAAGGTGGCCTTTCGCCGGGGCTCACGCGAGGGCAAGCCGGTGCTGATCTGGTTCACCGATTCCAAGAACAGCCCAGGTTGCAAAGCCCTCGCCGGCGAGCTGTTTGCGAAACCCGATTTCGATTCGTGGGTGAAAGACCGGTTTGTGCGGTTGCGCGTCGACTCGCAGGTGCGTCAGCGTGATTCGAATCTTTCCTTAGACGATAAGTTCACCAAGGAAGCAAACCAACGCGAGTATGTCGCCACGCTGAAGAAGCGTTACAAGGTGCTCGGTCACCCCACCGTGCTCGTCCTTTCGCCCGATGGCGAGGTGATCGGCCGCTACAAAGGCTTCAAGTCCGGCGACTCCGACTACTTTTGGGGATTGCTAAAGCAGGGCGATACCGTGGCGCAAAAGCGCTACACCGAATGGCGGGCCAGCTTGGAAAAGAAGGGCTACCGCGAGTGGCAGGATCGCTCTGGGCGAAAGGTTTTCGCCAAGCTTTTGGCCTATTCGGACGGGAAACTGCTGTTGGTTGAGCCGGATGGTGCTCGTTCCAAGACCGTCGAATCCCGTCTCTCCGATGGCGATCGCGATTGGATCAAGCAGCAGAAGGCGATGCGGGGCCTCTGACGAATCTCAAATTCAAATTTGAAATTCACCCGCTCCCCCTTGCCAGCGGGCGGCTCCGCCTCCAACATTCCGCCCCCAGTCCCGAGTCATTCATGGAAAACGTCATCATCATCGGCACCGGCTGCGCGGGTTACACCGCCGCCATCTACACCGCCCGCGCGAATCTTTCCCCGCTTCTGATTTCCGGCACCCAGCCCGGCGGCCAGCTCACGACGACCACGGAGGTGGAAAACTTCCCGGGTTTCCCGGAAGGCATCATGGGCCCGGAGCTGATGATGAAAATGCAGCAGCAGGCCGAAAAGTTCGGCGCGCGTGTCGCTTGGGCGACCGTCGAATCGATCGAGCGCCAAGCCGACGGTTCGTTCAAACTGAACTGCGGTTCGGAGACTTTTGAAACCAAGACTTTGATCGTGGCGACCGGCGCGGCTCCGCGTCACTTGGGTTTGCCGAACGAAAAAACGCTCATCGGCCGCGGACTCACCTCCTGCGCGACTTGCGATGGCGCGTTCTACCGTGATGTGCCCGTTGCCGTGATCGGTGGTGGCGATAGCGCCTGCGAAGAGGCTTCTTTCCTCACTCGTTTCGCCAGCAAGGTTTACCTGATCCATCGTCGCGAAGAACTCCGCGCGTCGAAGATCATGGCCGAACGCGCCTTGGCGAATCCGAAAATTGAGCCGGTCTGGAACTCCGCCGTGACCGAATACCTCACGGATGACGCGGGCGAGATGCGCGCCGTCACGCTGAGCAACCTGGTCACGGGCGAAAAGTCCGAACTGGAAGTGAAGTGCGTGTTCGTTGCCATCGGCCACGTGCCGAATAGCGGCTTCCTTGGCGACCTCGTCGACAAGGACGAGAACGGCTACATTCTGCAAAAGAACGGCAAGACCGAGACCAAGACGCCGGGCTTGTTCGCCGCGGGTGACGTGGCCGATCATTACTATCGCCAAGCGATCACCGCCGCCGGCCAAGGCTGCGCCGCCGCGCTCGAAGCCGAGCGCTACCTCGCGGATCACGAGGGGTGAGCGATTGAAGAGGCTGATTTACAAAACGGCGGGGCAAAAACCCTGCCGTTTTTTGCAACTATCAAGGCGAGAGGATTTCCTCCGAGAAATCGGTTTCCAGTAAATGGATCAATTTTTCGATGTCTTCCCTCACCGCCTCAATCAGTTTGTGACCGGTGGCATTTCGATTCGAAACCATACCGAAATGAAGGACTGTCTCTCGCAGCGCGGGAGCGATTTCATCCAGGAAGCCTCGCTGCTGAATCGCACGGAGCTGAACTGAAGCATGAGGCGAATCGTCTTCCGTCAACAGTTGGAGCGTCCTTTTAATGAAGTAAAAGATTGGCGGCCAATTGATCCAGAGAGGGAATCCTGATGGATGGTCCCAAGTGGCAAAAAATTTCCAGTTCTCGGGCTGAACCCAGAACTTTTTTTCCCTGCCTTCCCGAGCGGATCGGATTTGGCCGGATTGCTCCATTTCATTCAATGTGGCTTGGATGGATTTGGAAAAATATCCCGTGGCTTTAGCGATGGCCGCCGGGTGCCCAGACTGATGCGTCAGTAACCAAGCCATGATTTCGGCGCGGGCGTTGACGCCGAAAAATGCCCGCAACGTACAGAGGAGGTTGGCGGCCCGGTCGCTACGTGGCGCTTTGCAAGCGCCGCGCGAGGTCCATTTGGATCGTAGGAGCCTGAAACGTTTGAATCTTGGGTCAGGGTCACCTAATACCGGTGGGGCGCTACCGCTCAGAGAAAGGAAAAGCGGCTCCTCGCTTTCAGGAAGGAATTCTTTTTCCGAAATGGTTTTCCATTTCCGCAGAGTGGATTGCTCGGAGAGGATTTCGGCGATCGCGCTCAACACCAATTCGTCAGCATTCGGCCATTGTCCGTGGATGCGTCCGAGGCGTTGCAAATTGACGCACCGTCCATACGAATGAAGCCAGTCGATCGCGAGATCAAGCAGACGTGCGTCATATCGCCCCACATGCGTAGTGATCAGAATAAGCGCTTCGGGATCGATAATCCAAGCGCCCTTGGATGTGCGATTTCCAGGAACGCCGAGCGATGTCCATTGCCGCCAGAGAAAATCAAGCAACCGCTCTAGCAGTTTATCTCTCAAATCGTGCGATGAGTTCCTCATAACCAAGGTAAGTAAGCAATTCCGGGAGGCGGTTACGGTGAAGGAGGCCGGGAAAAGAGCGGAGCAACCATCGAAGTCCTTCTTCGGTTTCACAGGAATCCGGAGCGAGAGCCTTCAAATCATCGAAGTCCCGGATTTCCGTCCGGTTGAGTGCGGCGTAAAGTTTGAGCAGGATTTGACCCGAGCGGGTGACGAAGCTGACGCTGAGATAGGGGCCGTATTCACGCGGTGCGAGGTCGGTCCAGAACGATGCGGGAAGTGCTCCATAGTCGGGGAAGTGGAAAGAGGCCGCGCTGTTCAACCAGTTCGCTTCAAGCCCCAGTTCTTCGGAGACCTGCTTCGCCGCTTTCGCCAATACCTCGGGTAGGGGATATGCCCGAAAGATTTCTCGATCCCAGTTTCGCTGTGCCAGCACATCTACATCATGCGTCACCCGCGAAACAATTTTTTGCGCGACAAGTGCCGAACCACCGCACACGACCAGTTGAAAAGGAGTGTGTTTCTCACTGGCGAGAAGTTCTCCTAAAAGTCCGAGGGCTTGTTCTAGATTTTCGTCAGTGATCGGCATCGAATTGCTGCTAAAATATCCATTTCGGATTTTTTAGCAATCCATTTTGGCCTCACGTCCCCACGGCGTAGCTCCTGTGAAGTTTGAAATTACTGGGCTTTGGAAGCCTTGTCGCTCAATAATCCGTCCAACGTCCGCAACGTCACCCGCATCGAGAGATCAAGTGACTCAGGGGAAATGATCGAGAGGTCATCCTTTCCACCGGCGTGATTGTGCCACCAGGTGGTGTTGGAAAAATCGGCGATGAGATCGATGGTCGGAATGCCGATGGCATTGAGCGGCACGTGGTCGTCGAGGATCGAACCGGGCGAAACCCCGAAGTGTTTGCCCGCATTTTCTTTCTCGGCGGCTTGTAACACGCGTTCCTTCAGATCTTTGGGCGAATCGGCGGGCAGGCGGATGCGCAGATTTTTGTGACCGATCATGTCGAGCAGGATGCCAAACCGAGGCTTCTGCGGCTGATTCCGCCAAAGTCCGGCGTATTCGCGGCTGCCATAGAGGCCGTCGAGTGTCGTGATGTTCGGACCGAAGGCCTCTTCGCCGTCAAAGAACACCAATTCCAGTCCAGCGGCTTGTTCGGGCCGATGCTTCGCTAAAAACCGCGCCATTTCGACGATGGCCGCGCAAGCCGAGGCGGCGTCATCGGCACCTAGAAACTCGACGCCCGAAATAAGCTTCGAATCGAGGTGCGCACAGAGGACGCCAGCAGGAACCGTTTTCCAAGGATCGCTGCCCTTCGGCGCAAAACGGGCGCGCAGGTTGACGAATGCGATTTCGCCCACCGGCGTGTCGCGTTTAAACGCGTGCTCTTTCACCGACCAGCCGGACTTTTCCAATTCGCCTGTCACGTAGGCTTGAACGGCTTTCAGGCTAGGCGAACCGGGTGGCCGGGGGCCTTTGGTGAGGATTGACTCTGTTGTCGCATAAGCGGCTTCACCAAGGTTTCCGGGCGAAACGGCGACTTGGCGTTTCCACCAGAAAAAGCCGCCCGTCGCCAAAGCGGCGACGATGAGGAGAACCAACAAGCCACGCAATTTCATGGGCGAACCATGAGCGGGCGAAAAGAGGCGGGCAACGGGATTCCGATTGCGGAATTTTACACTTCGTCGGCTCCCAGCAGCTCAAGGATTCGCTGCAAGTCGTCGTTGCCGTAATATTCCAAGGTGATCTGGCCCTTTTTCGACGTGTGCTGGATCGAAACGTGGGTGGCAAAAAGACTGCGCAAACGGTTTTCGATCGCGCGGATGTGAGCATCCAGTTCCCGGGGAGTCGTGGTTCCACCGTCTTCCTTGCCGTGGGCTTTTTCGATCAAGCCGCCGTTCTGGTAGGACTGGGCGAGTCTTTCGGTCGCCCGGACGGTGAGTTGCTTGCGGATCACCTGATCGGCGGTAAGCACTTGAGCGGCGTGGTCTTTGATGGAGAGAATCGCTTTCGCGTGGCCGACGGAAACGCGGGCCTGAGCGACGAGAAGCTGCACGTCGGCATGCAAATCGAGCAACCGCATCGCGTTGGCGACGCTGGCGCGGGACTTGCCGACACGGGCGGCGATTTCCTCCTGCTTCATCGAGAATTCGCGGGCGAGGCGGACGTAACCGGCGGCTTCTTCCATCGGGTTGAGATCCTCGCGTTGGAGGTTCTCGATGAGCGCCATTTCCAACACGTCGCGATCGGACGCTTCCCGTTCGATCACCGGCACCGTAGCGAGGCCGAGTTTTTGCGAAGCGCGCCAGCGGCGTTCGCCCGCGATCAACTCGAGCTTGCCGTTTACCGGGCGGACGATGAGCGGTTGGATGATGCCGTGCTGACGGATCGACTCCATCAAGTCGTCCAACGGCGATTCGACGAAGGTGGTACGCGGCTGGAGCGGGGAGGGAACGACGAGGTCGAGTGCGACGTCGCGGACGCGCTTCGCATCATCAGGTGAAACCGAGGGTGCCGCCGGTGGGGCGCCAACCTGTTTCTTGATGAGGGCTCCGAGTCCTTTGCCGAGTGCCTGCTTCGCCATGGGGCGGGGAGAATTATCCGGACGCGGCGCGAATTCCAAGCGGATTCCCGGCAGGCTTGACGGGACAAGCCTCGGGGGCCATCGATGACAGGGTGATGTTTATGCGTTTGAAGGCGATTTTGACGGGTGCATGGCTGGCGGGAACGGCGTTGGCGACCGCGCAGGGCGGATTTTTCACCGAAAAACCCGTCACCGAGCAGCCCGGACCGGAAGTGGGCGCGTCAGCAGTGACCGCCGTCCGTCAGCTGGGGGTCGAAGTGGTGCAGGGGCACTACAAAGTGGCGGTCGACCGGATGTATCCGCAATGGAAGGAACGCACGGCGGCGAAAATCGGCGGCATGGACAAATTGGAAGAGAAGCTTGCCGACGCGGCGCGTGAGATGGTGAAGCAGGGTGTCAGCATGGTTTCCTTTCAACCCACCGGTGCGCCGCAGGTGTTTGAGGTTTGGCCGGGCAAGAAGGCTCAAACGGTGGATGGTAAGCCGAAGGAAACGCTCGTTTACACCAAATGGCTGGTGCTGATCCCGACGGTCACGCGTTTCAATATCATCAAGGATCACCAGAATCGCGTGATCGAAAGCCGCGGCTTCCAGGTGGCGATCACCGACAAGGGCAAGAACGACTGGACGTTCATCGATGGTGCCGGATTGACGGTTCGTGAGCTGCGTAGTCTATTCCTCACTCTGCCGGAGGATTTCAAACTTCCGGAAATCGAGCGACGCGAGGTCACACCCGCTCCAGCGCGCTAATCCCCTCACCGACATGGCCAAGCCAAGCAACAAGCAGCAGGAAGAAGCCAAGCTGCACAAGAAGCTGATCGAACTCCACAACCGCGGGCAAAGCGACTACTGCGAAGTCCGTGGCTCGGCGATTCACGGCCGCGGAGTTTACGCGACGCAGTTCATCCCGAAGGAGTCGAAGATCATCGAATACGTCGGTGAGCTGATCGATAAGGAAGAGAGCGAAAGGCGCGCCAACAAACAGCACGCCAAGTCGCTAAAAACCGGCGACGCGGCGGTTTATATTTTCACGCTCTCCAAGAAGTGGGACATCGACGGCAACGTGCCGTGGAACACCGCGCGTCTGATCAACCATTCCTGCGAGCCGAATTGCGAGGCGTGGATCGAAGGTCGGAAGATTTTCATCCACTCGCTACGCGATATCCAAGCGGGCGAAGAGCTGACGTTCGACTATGGCTTCGATGTTGATTGCTACGAAGATCATCCTTGCCGCTGCGGGACGAAAGAATGCATCGGCTACATCGTCAGCCGCGAGCAGTGGCCGGAGCTAAAGCAGCGTCTAACGAAGAAGAAGTAAGAGTTTCAGCCGCGAAAGGGCCCGAAAGGGACGCCAGGATTTCGCTGCGATTTTTACAGGAACTACCAGCTCGCCACTCGCAAGCCCGCGTAGACGAACCAGCCGTTGTCCGGGTGGTCTTCGAAGGTGGTAGTGCCTTCGGGGGAGCCCAGTTCGAGTTCGTTGGCGATCGAAACACCGCCGCCGACATCTAACCAGAGAGAATCGCGTAGGCGTTTTCCCAAATGGAGGCCGATCAGGTAGGAGCGGAATTGGAGACGTTGGGAGAGTCCGTCTGTGCCTTCGATGTTCCAGACGCCGCCGCTCGCTTCCGTGCGAAAGCTGAGTAACCAATCCTGGTCGTAGGCGTAGGTCGCGTCGAACGTGTGACCGTAGAGGCTGAGTTTAAGATGATCGGTCGCCTGCCAACTGAAAGCCGGGCCTGCGATTAGCCTTTCATCGCCATTCAATTCGAAAACTCCCACGCCGAGGGCCAGGAGAAGGCGATCATTGACTTGGTAGCCGGCACCGACCGCGACATCGAATTGAAAGTCATCGCCATCGATATGTTGGAAGTCCGAACCTAATCCCGCGCGTCCCCAGGCCCCGTAGATCCAAGGCGAGTGATCGGAGGCGGAAACGACGAAACCTTGGAGGGCGAGGTAGTGCAGCGTTTCATCACCGATGGGGAAGCCGGGGGAAGCGTCGTGAGTTTCCTGCAGCGTGCCCTGGTACTGAAAAACCGGCGCGAAGACGAAATCTCCGACTAGAGGAACCGGTTTGCTGAGGAAAGAGCGCGCGTGAAATTTCGCGGCGCTCAGTTCGCCTTCACCCGTGTCAAACTCCATGCCCGCCGAGTAATTGAAACCCGTGGTGGCGAGGTCGATTTCGCGGGAAAGATCCAATCCGAAAGCGAACGCGGGCGTGGAACAAGCGGCGAGGGCAAGAGCGCGGATTTTGAGCATCCGTTACTCTTGCCCTCGTGTCCGTGTTTCGCAAGTTCGTGCCTAACTTTTCCCGCCGGTGATTCAGGCCACTTTTTGAGTGAGCATGATCACGTTGCCCTCGGGATCGGCGAGCGAAGCGAGAATAATGGGTTCTCCTTTGCGCTGTTCAGGTGGCTGGATGCTTTGAGCGCCCGCTTCCATAGCGTAGGAGTAAACCTTTTGCACGTCCTCGTACTGCACCGATAGCCCGGTGTGATGAATGGAGCCGTCGCCGCCGCCATGCAGGCCTAGAATGCTGTCGCCGAACCGGAGCTCCGACCAATGAGAGGAGACGAAATCTTCCGTGAATCCCAGAGTATCGCGGTAAAAGCCGACGGCACGATCCATGTCCTGAGTGACGAGGAGATATTTGACAGATTGAGGTTTGATCATCTTCGTATCAACCCTTCATCAAACTTAATCCCCATGCAATCAAACTTCCGGTGGCGATCAATAAAAGCAGAAGCAGTAGCAGGCTCTTTCGTTGAGCTTTGCGTTCGTTGCGGATTTTCCCGCGGCTGGCGCGTTCTTCGAAAATCCGCTGACGCTCGCGGTCTTCGAAGTCGTCGGGCGGTGGCAGCGTCGCCGCGAGTTCTTCACGCTGACGCTTCAATCGATCCGGCAAATTCGTTAGCTCCGCGATTTGCGCATCGAGGTCGGCTTCGGCCCGATGGAGCGCATCGAGATCCTGATCTTCGGGAGCGTTCTTCCGGCCGGGCATGGCTTATTTCAGCAACCAGATGATCAAAGCGATCGTGCCAAGCACGACGACTGGCAAATTGAACGCGAGGCCGTTGCGCACCTGCCCGAGGAAGTCGCCTCCTTGGGCGACGCCGGCGCGGGTGCGCGAACGCTTGCCGTGGCCGAAGATCGCGCCACTGCGCATGCCTTCGAAATGGGCAGCCGCCTGATCGTATTCGTCCGACGCGAGGTCGACCGAAACGGAAGCGCGATCCAAGTTCGTGCCGAGTTGCTCGCGCGACCAGGCTTCCGGGTTGATCTTCTGGAGCTTGTCGAGGTGGCCGGCGAAGCAGACGCGGCATTGCTCGAGGTCTTCGGTCTCCTGCTTCATTTCGAAAAGCTCGCGGTCGATCAAAGTGATCGCCGACGTAAGCTTCTCGGTCAGCTCGGCCTGCTGGTGAAGAAAGCGATGTTTGCGCTCGTGAAGCTCTTCGAGCTCCAGCTTTTTGCGCTCAAGCTCCTCGCGTTGTTGCTGGAGCTGTTCCAATTGGGCCTGTGCGGCCTTGAGTTTCCCGTCGTAATCGTCGGTTCCCGCGGTGGGAGCCATTTCCAGTTGGGTCGAGCGAATCCGGATGTGATGGGTGTGTTCGGCGTTGCCGGGCATTGGATCGAAAGGTGAGGCGGGACAGAACATGTTTTAGCCCTGGTCTGCTAGGCCCGCCAGCGAAATGTTCCACATTTCCGAAATAAATCGGGCTCAACGAGTTAGATGTAGAACATCGGGTCGCCCGGCTGTTGGGCGAGGGTGTCGAGGGTGACCGCTTCGAGGCGATTGGAAAGCTCGGCGGAAACGCGTTCCCACGCCGCGCGCACCGACGCGCCGGATTCACCTTCGCTGGAGACGGAGAATTGAAGCAACTGCGGGTCGACCGCGATGACGACCTGGCGAAGCGTGATCGATTTTGCCGGGCGGGCGAGGAGGTAGCCGCCGGATTTTCCCCGCCGGCTGTCGACCAATCCGGCGCGCCGGAGATCGTTGAGAATCTGGACGAGGAAATTCGCCGATACGGCTTCGCATTGCGCGAGGTCCTCCAGGCGTGTAAGGCTTCGGCCGTCGTCGCGGCGGGCCAACTGAGCCAGGGCGCGACAGGCGTACTCGAGCTTTTGCGAAATTTTCATGAGCGATTCCGAACATATCGACGCCCGCACGGCGAGCCAGAAGGCCGAAGGAATCTCCTGCGGAGGCCAGCGGGTCGACGTCGACAAGGTTTGGTCAATGCTGCGGGAGGATGCGACGCGGGTGATTCGTGAAGAACCTACGTTGCACCATTTGATCGACGACGTGATCACGTCGCGCGATAGCTTGGCATCGTCTCTCGGGGCAAGGCTCGCCCGGCGGTTGGCCCGCGAGGACATGCCGCGTTCTCGCATGGAGCCGCTTTTCGACGGCGTGCTCCATGGCAATCCGAAGCTGGTTTCCTGCGCGGCGCGCGATTTGCTCGCCATTTACGACCGTGACCCGGCGTGTTTTTCACCGTTGGAGCCGTTGCTCTTTTTCAAAGGATTCCTTGCGCTCGCGACTTACCGGGTTGCGCACCAGCTTTGGATTGATGGCCGTCGGTGGCTGGCGCTCTATTTGCAGAGCGTGATGAGCGAGGCTTACGCGGTGGATATTCATCCCGCAGCGCGGATTGGCAGCGGCATCCTGCTCGACCACGCGACGTCGTTCGTGGTGGGGGAAACCGCGATCATTGAGGACGACGTTTCCATCCTCCATGAGGTGACTCTCGGCGGCACCGGCAAACATGGGGGCGATCGTCATCCGATCGTGCGTTCGGGTGTGCTGCTCGGTGCGGGGGCGAAAATTCTCGGTCGGGTGGAAATCGGCACCGGCGCGAAAGTCGGAGCGGGCAGCGTGGTGCTTATCAACGTCCCTCCTCACACTACCGTGGCCGGCGTGCCGGCGGTGATCGTGGGCGAGGCGAGGGAGGAAAATCCCGCCGACGAAATGGATCAGCACCTCGAATGCCGGAAATATATCTGACGCGAGAGAATGCTGGCCAGCGACTCGCCGGATGACCTATCACTCCCCGCGATGCGTCTCTGGTTGATTTCTCTTTGCTGCGTGCTGCCGCTCGCTTCGTGCGACAAAATCCGCAGCGCGGTGAATGAGGCGAAATCGGCCGTAGGTGCGGCGTCGCAACCCGAGGAAAAATCGGCAGCGGTCGCCGCGGGAGGCCAGGTGGATGCCGGATTGGGGGCCTTGGTGGACCGGAACGAGGACGGCTTCCGTTTCCGCAAGGACATGGAGTTTCCCACCCACGTCCATGCGCGCATGGTCTCTTCCGTTCGTTATCACAACGTCCGGGTCATGCGGCGATCCGCACTGGGCACAGAAAATCTGACGATGGACGGGACGACGGAAACCATCAGCCAGTGGCGATTGGCGGGTGATCGCTTGGAGGTTTCCATGGAGAAGATGACTTTCACGCTTCCTCCGGAAAAGCTGCCGAAGTCCGACGGCCAGAAGCCTGATCCTGCGGCGTCTTCCCAATCGCCGGTCGGGCAGGCGATTCCGATGGAGCGCATGGCGCAGATGAAAGGCACGTTCGTAAAATCCGGGCGCGGCTGGCATGCGGAGAACGCGCGTGGTGGGGATTTTTTGCGAGCCACGTGGCTTCAGAAAATGGAGCCGGGCGTCGGATCGCTCGCGATCGCAGCGGGGGTTTTGCCTCGGTCCATGTGGTTCGGTAAGCCTCGCTGGAAGGAAGGAGCGGCGATGACACTGGAGGGCGAAAACCTCCGAATGATCGAAGCCGCCGGGAAGGTGAAAGGAAAAGTCCAACTTCTTTTCGAAGCCGAAGAAGCGGTCGGCGGGCATCCGTGTGCGCGCTTTGCGGTAAGCGGCAATTACTCGGCGGAAGACCAAGCGGGGGAAGACGGAGGCAAAAGCGATGCCGACGTGACGATCAGCAGCGGCAAGATCTGGTTTTCCCTCATTCATCCGTTGGTGCTCCGTCGGGAATTGGACACGATCATCACGGTGTCGACGGAATCAGATGGCGTGCCGACTAAGATTCAGGGTCGCGCGGTGGTGACCACCGCTTCCGAATGGAAACCGGAGCTTTGACCGGAAAAACAACGGGCCGCGACAACCGAAGTGCCGCGGCCCGGGATTGGAAACGGAATCGTCCGCGAAGTTAGAGGCGGGCGAGAATCGCGTCGCCCATGGCGGTGGTGCCAACTCGGATTTCGCCTTCAGCGCCCGTAGCGATGTCGCCGGTACGGAATCCATCGTTGATCGCCTTGGCCACGGCCGCATCGATAGCGTCGGCGGCTTCGATTTCGCCGAGCGAGAAACGCAGCAGCATCGCGAGCGAAAGGATTTGCGCGATCGGGTTGGCGACGCCTTTGCCTGCGATGTCCGGAGCGGAACCGCCGGATGGCTCATACATGCCGAAGTAGAGGCCGTTCGGATGGCGCTGGCCGAGCGAAGCGGACGGCAGCATGCCGAGCGAGCCGGAGATCATCGCCATTTCGTCCGAAAGGATGTCGCCGAACAGGTTTTCGGTCACCAATACGTCGAACTCGCCCGGACGGCGGATCAACTGCATCGCGGCGTTGTCGACGTAGAGGTGGGAGAGTTGGACTTCCGGGAATTCCTTGGCGACTTCCACGACCACTTCGCGCCACAGCACCGAAGAAGCGAGGACGTTCGCCTTATCGACGGACACGAGGCGCTTGTCGCGGCCCATCGCGGCGGCGAAGGCGACGCGGGCGATGCGTTCGATTTCGCTTTTGCGATAAATCATCGTGTCGAGCGCGACCGGCTCACCGTTTTCCTCGTGGCGGCCCTTTGGCTTGCCGAAATAGACGCCACCGGTGAGTTCGCGGACGCACAGCACGTCGAAGCCATCCTTGATGAGTTCGTTTTTAACCGGCGAAGCGTGGGTGAGCGAAGGCAGGCAGACGCCCGGGCGAAGGTTGGCGAAAAGGCCGAAATGTTTGCGCAGCGGCAGCAACGCGCCGCGTTCCGGTTGGATATCCGGTGGGAGAGATTCCCATTTCGGGCCGCCGACCGAACCGAACAGGATCGCGTCGGCCGCTTCGCTGGCGGCGACGGTTTCCTGCGGCAGCGGATGGCCGGTGGCGTCGATGGCGGCGCCGCCGACGAGATGGGAGGTGCGGGAAACGGTGAAGCCGAACTTGGCTTCCACGGCGTCGAGAACGCGGAGCGCCTCGTCCATGACTTCGGGGCCGATGCCGTCTCCGGCAAGCACGGTAATGCGGTGGCTGCGTGACATGCGCGGGACGCTAGTGGGGGATTCGGGCGGAGCCAAGAGGGGTTTTGGCTGTTTTTACGGCGACCGACGTTTCTTTTCCGATTTCCAAAATCTTTGGTTTAGAAGCGGTTGGAAGAAGCCGGAAAAAACCTCGGCTTTTTTCGATTTTCGGGTTGTCAAAATCCGGTCGGGCACCCTTAATCCCGCCCCGCCCTGCAAGGGGAGGCCGGTCCCGAAAGGAGCTGGAAAGGTAAAGGCTCGATAGCTCAGTTGGTAGAGCAGCGGATTGAAAATCCGCGTGTCGCTGGTTCGAATCCGGCTCGAGCCACCACCTATCCCAAAGGTAGGAAAGGTGGTGATTCTCGCTCGTCGTTTCCGGAGCGAAATAGTCTATCAGATGATTCCGTTTCGAATCATCAGCCCGAAGTCAGGTAACTCCGGCTTGTGCTTGCAGGCAAGGGTTCGGCTGCTAGTTCGTGGCCTATGAAACGGGAAGCGGCATTTTATTTCGCCATGTTGGGGCTGGCGGTGGCAGGCATCGCCGCGGTGTTGCATTGGGGCGCGCAACTTCCAAGTTCGCCATCTGCGGTGGGGATGGCGGCGAAGATCGCGGAAACTTCAGGCGATCGGTCGATATGGCAATCGATGGTGGATCTGCTGGCGGTCAATTTTCATCACCCGCTCACCCACTTGTTCATTCAATTGCTGGTCGTGATCGCGGCCGCTCAAGGCATGGGGCGGGTGTTTCGCGCATTCGGGCAGCCTTCGGTAGTGGGGGAAATGGCGGCGGGAATTTTGTTGGGGCCTTCGTTGTTGGGCATGCTTGCCCCGGAGGCGTTTGCTTTCGTTTTCCCTCCCGAATCGTTGGGCTCGCTCAAGCTGCTCAGTCAGGTCGGCGTTTGCCTATTCATGTTCACGGTGGGCATGGAACTCGATGGCGCCCATCTGCGCCACAAAGCGCGTACGGCGCTCATCGTCAGCCACGCCAGCATCGTCGTGCCGTATTTGCTCGGGACGGTGCTGGCTTATTTCCTGTTCACCTCGCTGGCCCAACCCGGCACCACGTTCACGGCGTTCGCCCTCTTTATGGGAATCTCCATGAGCATCACGGCCTTTCCCGTATTGGCGCGGATTTTGCAGGAGAGAAACCTTTCGCGAACTTACCTAGGTAGCACAGCAATCGCTTGTGCGGCGGTGGACGACGTGACCGCGTGGAGCTTGCTAGCCTTCGTGGTGGCGATCGTGCGTGCGGGCAGCTTGGCGGCCTGCGCGTTCAACTTAGCGCTCGTTGCGCTCTTCGTGGCGGTGATGGTGTGGATCGTGCGGCCCGGCTTGCCGCGCTGGATCGGACGCGAACGACTGGAGGCGGCGGAACCTTCCAAAGGCGTGCTGGCAGTCGTGATGTGCGTCGTAGTCGCGGCGGCGCTGTGCACGGAAGTGATTGGCATCCACGCGCTATTCGGCGCGTTCCTGGCCGGAGCGATTATGCCGGAAACGGGAGGATTCCGGCATAAACTGGCGGTGCGGGTGGAAAACTTCAGCAGCGTCTTGTTGTTGCCGTTGTTCTTCGCCTTCACCGGCCTGCGCACTCAGATCGGGTTGCTCGACGGGGCTTCCGACTGGTTGCTTTGCCTCCTTGTGATCGCGGTCGCGACGGCCGGTAAACTCGGCGGCACCGCCGTGACCGCCCGCATCACCGGGATGAAGTGGTCCGATTCGCTGCAACTCGGAGCATTGATGAACACCCGCGGGTTGATGGAGCTGATCGCCCTGAATATTGGCTACGATCTCGGCATTCTTTCGCCCCGGATCTTCACCATGCTGGTGCTGATGGCCCTGATCACAACGGCCCTGACCGGGCCGTTGTTGAATCGATTTCAGAAAATCCGGAACTGATCAGCGGCCACCCGGGAACATCATCGGCGACATCGCCGGACGGCTGGGCGGGGCTTCTTTTTGGAAGAAGGCGGCCCGGTCCTTGAGCAAGGCGTCGACGGTGGAACGCGATACTTCAAAGGTTCGACCTTCCAGAGCCTTCTCTTTCGCCAGTTTGTCCTGAAGTTCTTTCAGTCGGCTGGCGAAAGCGGCGTCTTTTTGCTGGGCGTCCTCGGGTTTTTCGTTGGCTTCCTTTTTGCGTTCCTTGGGCAACGAAGCGTCCACCTTCACCGTCAGGAAATAAGTCGCTTCGGGGGGAGTTTCCGCATCGGCTTTCTTCTCCGCGGGCTTGGCGGGGGTCAGCGTGAGTTCGTAGGTGAACCCTTCCACCGTCGTGATGGTGGCGGTTTGCTTGCGGCCGGTCTCGGATCGCTTTTCCGTTTCGGCGGTAGGAACGATGTCTTCGAAACGCGCGTAGGAGAGCAGGCTGTTGTAAGGGGCAAGCGAGGTTGCCTCGGGCTTTTCTTCGGGCTTGGCGTCGGCGAGAGAGAAAGCCGCTTCCTCGTTTTCGCGGGTCAGCTTCCAGGCGAGTTCGTCTTTGCCCGGCTGAGTAACGCTGATCGCGACCGGCTTTTGCACCAGCAGAAAGTCTTCGGCCAACCAACGCTTGGGTTCGGCGCTGAGGGAGGCGAAGATCTCACTGGTTTTGTAAATGCCGGAATCGTCGGCATGATCGCGCACGAAGCGTCCGGATGCTCCGCCACCCATCATCGGATTGGCCGATTCCGCGCCGAGGGCTTTGCCGACGGATAGTTTGGCCAGTTCTTTACCGTTAGCGTCGGCGAAGGCAACGGTGAGGCCGCGTTCGGCGGGATCGCTCGACGTTTCGTCCATGCCGAAACGCGAAGCGTACGCGGGGCCGGCTTCGATGCCGTCGATCACTTTAAGTTCCTCAACCGTGCGTAACAAATCATGCACGGTGCCGAGATTAGCGGGGTAATCTTCACGGTCGCTGACGACCCATTTGCCGTCTTTTTTTCGGAGCTGGGCGGTTCCTTCCGCGCCGGTGATCGCGATCGAAGCGACGTCAGCAGCGGGGAATTTCTCGAACAACGTCTGTCCGCTGTTTCGGCGGATGAGACTGCGAGCTTGGTCGCGTTGGTTGGATTTGACGGCGAACACCGCGCCGCCCAAGGCGATGGCGACGAGCCAAAGAATGAGGACCAGACGAGAGGACATAAGAATTGCGGAATGCGGATTTCGGAATTCGGAAGGAGTGAGAAATTTACCGCGCGCGGGTGCGCGAGCGGTGGACGATGAAGAGGCCGATCGCGAATAGCGTGACCAATGCGGGCATGGCAGCGACGTTCAGGAGCGTGATGCGGCCGCTGAGGTTGTCTTTTTCACGCTTCAGATCCTTTTCGAGATTACGAATGGAGCGCGATGCTTCGACTTGTTGTTTGCGCAGTTGGACGATTTCCGCCTCTTGCTCAGGTGAAAGGTGAAGTTCGGAGCCGCGAGTTTTTTGCGCCTGAAGTTCGGATAGCTTCTGCCGGGCTTCTTCCTGTTTCTCCTGAAACCGGGCGATTTCGGAACCCACCTTCTCGTTGAACTTCGTTTCGATTTCCTGGATCACCGTGAATGGACGGCGAGTGGCGGCGCGGCTGCGGGCGCCGATGAGGTGCTGGGAACCGGCCGCCTGGTCGAGGATGTTCAGCAGCAAGGACGAGTTGCCGTTGATCGGCGAGGCGACCTGTGTGTTGCCGAAACGTTGCACGGCGTAAGCGAAGTTGTCGTGGAAGGCGTCGACATCCGCGATGAGGAAGACGTGACCGGGAGCCGTGCCTTGCTTGAGCGACTCCGTCTTTTCCGCTGCCGCCGATTTGGTTTCGCCTGCTTTTTCCGAGGCAGGTTTGCCGTTTGGGAAGGCCGTTTTAAACGTACCGGAAAGAGCGAGCACCAGATCGTAGGCGTCGCCTTTGCGCTGCATGGAGGTTTCGAGCTTCGGATCGAGCTGCGAAGCCCGGCGGGAATCCACGAGGGCGGCTTTGTCGGTGGTTTTGAGCAAAGAGGTCACGGTCAAACCCGTGTCGCTGGTTTTGGTGAAACCGCCGGGCAGGAAGAGAGTGACGCTATCGAGATCCCGCGTGATCACGTCGTCTTTCTGAGGCATCGCCGCTTTCGGCAGCGTGAGCACCGCGACACCTTTGCGGTTGCCGCTAACGACGGTCGCGTAGGTTGGGTCGGCGACGACTTCATTGGATTCGAATTTCACTCCCCACGTGCCGAGCAAGGTTGGCAAGGTCGAGAGCGAGGAAACGATGCCGCCCGCCATCGGATTGCCGCCGCCGCTCATTTGGGCGGCAATGGAGTAGGCGTCGAGGCAGGCGACAACCGTGCCGCCTTTCAGCACGTATTGATCGATCACGTATTCCGCTTCCGGGGTGATGTTTGCCGGGTGCAGAAGGAGGAGCACTTTGACTTCCTTGGGATCGATCGGACCCGGTTCCATACCGAAATCACGAACCTCGAAGCTCTGTTTGAGCTGCTGATAAATCATCCAAGGCGAGGCGGTGCGCTGCCCCATCATCGGGGTCGAGCCGCCAAGCTCGAGAGTCGACATCACGCCGATGACCGGCTTGCGGGTGGAGCTGACTTCCGCGATGGCTTTGGAGAGCTGGTATTCCAGCATCGTTTCGTCCTGCGGATTAAGAAAAGGAATGACGCTGGTTTGATCGAGGCAGGAAACGGCGAGCCCAAAGAACAGGTTCTCGTCGTCGATGCGCTGACCCTGCACGCCATCGAGATTGGCCGCGTCCTCGGCATCCGTGTCCGGTTGGGGATCGAGATGTTGAACGCGCAGTTTTCCATCGGACAACGTGGCGTATTCCTTCAGGAGATCATCCACGCGGCGCATGTGGAGTTTCAGATCTTCCGGCATGTACGACGCGCTGCGGGACGCGTAGTAGCGGATGACGACGGGCGCTTGCAGTTCCTTGACGATCGCGCGGGTGCCTTCGGAAAGCGTGTAGACTTTATTCTCGGTGAAATCGACGCCGCGATGGCCGATGCCGAGCGAGGAAACGAGAATGTTGCCGAGCACGGCGATAGCGCTAAGCGCGGCGATGCCGAGGATCGCACGTGTCATCGGATGAGTGGATTTTCCAGACATGGAGACAGGAAATTGGGGATCTGGGATTTGAAATTGGAGGTACGTGTTTAGGCACGTTTAGCCGAGAGGATCGCGCTGGTGCCCAGCAAGCTCGCGGTGATGAGCGAGCCGAACCATGCCAAGTCCTGCAGGCGGAAGAGTCCGCGGGCGAGGGACATGAAATGGTCCCACACTCCGACCGAACTAATCGCCGAGACTACTCCCTCGGGCAGCGCTTTCGACCACGTGCGCAGGAAAGGATCGAACGTGCCGAGCACCAGCACGATGCAGATGGCCGATGCAATCACGAGGCAGACGACCTGATCTCGGGTGAAGGCGGAAACCAGCAGGGTGATCGACAGGAACGTGCAGCACACGAGGAACGTCCCCAAGTAGCCCGAAAGAATCGCGGTGTTATCCGGTTCGCCCAGCCAGTTGACCGTGAGCCAAATCGGAAACGTCAGCCCAAGCGCGACCAGCCAGACGGTGGCGGCCGCGAGGAATTTTCCGAAAATGATGCTCCAGGTGGAAATCGGGAACGTGCCGAGAAGCTCGATGGTTCCGTTGCGTTGCTCGTCGGTCCACAATTTCATCCCAACCGCAGGGACCAGCACCATCAGCACCAGTGGCAGGTAGAGGAAGAAGGAGTAAGTCAGCGAGGCGTCCTGGGCGTCGAGGAACGAGCCCAAGGTGAAAGCGAGCAGCATTGAGAGGAAGAGGAACACCACGATCACCGCGTAGGCGATGGGGTGGGTGAAGTAGCTCACCAGCTCGCGCTTGAAGAGAGTCCAAACGTTTTTCATCGGGGAAACAGGAGAGAGGTTAAGCGGCGACGTCGTGAGTGGTGACTTGGCGGAACAGATCGTGGAGTGAACCGGTGCCGGATTGACGGATGAGTTCCGCCGGCGTGCCATCGATGACGATTCGCCCGCGATCGACGATCACGGCGCGGGTGCAGGCGGCTTCGACTTCTTCCAGAATGTGGGTCGAAAACAGGATCGCCTTGGTTTCGCCCAGACGTTTGATGAGCTGGCGGACTTCGTGTTTCTGATTCGGATCAAGACCGTCGGTCGGCTCGTCGAGAATCAGCACTTCAGGGTCGTGCAGCAGCGCTTGAGCGAGGCAGGTTCGATGACGGTAGCCTTTGGAAAGGGTGTCGATGCCTTGCCGTGCGACCGAACCGAGGAAGCAGGTCTCGATCGCCCGGTCGATCGCTTCCGTTTTCGCTTTGCCGGACAGGCCGCGAATGTCGGCGCAGAAGCCGAGAAACCCACTTACGGTCATATCGTTGTAGAGCGGGGCGGATTCCGGCAGGTAGCCGATTTTCTTTTTTGCCTCGGCCGGATGGGAAACCACCGAAATGCCGCAGATGCGGGCTTCGCCCTTCGTGGGCGGGACGAATCCGGTGACCATGCGCATGGTGGTGGATTTGCCCGCGCCGTTCGGTCCGAGGAAACCGAGCACTTCGCCCGGTTTCACGGCGAAGGTGAGGTGATCGACAGCCAGCTTGCTGCCGAACTGCTTGGTGAGGTTTTCGACTTCGATCATGGATGGGGAAAGGGTTCTTTACCCGGTGCACCGCGTAGCGACGTCAACGGGAGGACGTGTTTGATTTTTTTCGTTAGGCCCGGATTTCAAGCGGAATTTTTTGGGTGGCCGCATTAGTGACAATGCGGGTTGGGAAGATTTCCAAAAATCCAGATGGCCCGTTCGGTCGTAGATCCTCCATCGGGAAGCGCCAGCGACTTCGGTGCTCAATCCCACCCGCGCTGTTGCCAGCGCGGCTACTCGATGGAATTTTACCATGACCGCCGACAAAATGGGGCGTAGTTTGAGGCGGAATGACCCCAGTCGCCGCTAAGGAAATTAAACTCGAATTCGACACTCCCCAGTTCCTGCACGCGTTGTTCGCCAACGACACGCGGAACTTGCATTACTTGGAAAAACGACTCGATCTGCGAGTGATCACGCGGGACGGCTGGGTGCTTTTGGAAGGCGAACCGGACGACGTGGAAAAGGCGAAAACCGTATTCCGGGATCTGGAACAGGCGAAGCGGAACGGCTCGGAAATTACTGAGCGGGACTTCAAATTGGCGGTCGATGTGGCGGCCGGCGGCGGGGAGGTCGGGTTGACGGACCTGACGGAAGTTCGCCTGCTGGGATTGCGCGGTCGCAAGCCGGTGATGCCCCGCACGCCGCACCAGCTCGAATACCTCAAGGCGATCGAGCAACACGATGTCGTTTTCGGTCTGGGGCCGGCGGGAACGGGCAAAACCTACCTGGCGATGGCGATGGCGCTGACGATGTTGAAAAAGCGGCTGATTACCCGCGTCGTGCTCACTCGTCCGGCGGTCGAAGCGGGCGAGGCGCTTGGCTTCCTCCCGGGGGATTTGAAAGAGAAAGTGGCTCCCTATTTGCGGCCCCTTTATGACGCGCTCCACGACATGCTCGATCCGGAAGAGGGCCAGCGTTACCTCGATGACGGCACGATCGAAATCGCGCCGCTGGCTTTCATGCGGGGGCGAACTTTGGCCCGGTCGTTCGTGATTCTCGATGAAGCGCAAAACACGACCCGCGAGCAGATGTTCATGACCCTCACCCGTTTGGGCGAAGGTTCACGCATGGTGGTGACGGGCGACGGCTCACAGGTGGATTTGAAACCGGGGCAAGCCTCCGGGTTGGTCGAGGCGGAGCGAGCACTTCAAGGCATCGAGGGAATCGGCTTCGTGCGCTTTTCCCAAGCCGACATTGTCCGTCACCCCGTGGTCGCTCGGATCGTGGATGCGTACGACAAACACCGCGGCGGGCAAACGGTGCGGGGGTAGGTTGGTTATTCGAGCATCAATTCTTCTCGGACTTCCGGTTCGCTGAGTAGATTTTTGCGCTGAGCTTGAACCTTGAATACGGCGGAGCGGAGTTCGTCGCTCATCTGCTGGTTGAATTGTCTGCGCCCACGGATCGATTTGATGTAAAGGGCTAGGCGGTGGTAGGAGTCAGCATAATCGATGGTGCGCTTATCGAGTTTTAATCGCAGGCGCTCCATTTCACTGATGAAGCCGGTCAGCACGTCATCGCTGCCGCCGGATTCAAGCCAGCTTTGATCTTCGAACATGGATCCAAGGGATTGATCGGCTTGTTGGATGGCAAGCAGGGAGCCGGGGAGTGAGAGGCGGTCGGGGCCTTGACCCATGCCGTGGAGCAGCAGGAATTTGGCCGATAGGTGGTTCGGTAAAGTTTTCAGGACTGCACGAAGTTTTTCCTGCACCTTCGGATGAGAAACAAACGCCGGGTTATTGCCGAGTGCCTGCTGGACGGCGGAAAACTCATCTAGCGCTTTCTGAACGTCTTCAGGGCGTGCTTTTACGGCCAACCGGTGGGCTTCCTCGAAAGTCGCAATGCTAAGGATCTGGGTTTTGTAAAGGGCCTTGGGGCCATCAATGATATAGGAGTCGGCGACAGAAGATGTATTGGCAGCAGGAAGGCCGACGTATTTGCACTGCGCCTTAATCGCTCCTCGAAGTTTCGCGCCGACCCCGCCGACGGCGCGGACTTTGCCTTCGGCCGTCATGTCGCCTGTAAGTGCGAACCCATCGTCGAGTTCCTTACCACTGATCACAGCGTCCACCAGCAATGCGCAGGCGACGGCGGCGGAGGGTCCGTCCTTTGGGGAATATTTGTCGGCGAAAGCGAGTTCGATCCGATATCCTTCGGGCAGAGCTTGAGCGTGGCGGACGGAGATGAATTTTCTAATTTCATCCGTCGCTTTATTCATCATTTCCCCGACGTCTTGGTTGAAACCGAGTTCAAAGGCCGCGCCATTGGCAACAACGGTGGCATTCATCCGAGAAGCGGCTCCCGCCAACTTGCCATTGGAAGCTTCAGTGACGAGAAGCCCATTGAGCACAGCCTGTTTGAGCGCGGGCTCGGCGGCTTGGACTAGGGAAAAAGTCAGGACTAGATAGGCGAGAAGGGGGCGCAACATTCCGAATCGAAGTTGCGGCAAGAGTTCGGCTGGAGTCAATATTCTCCATTCATTGACAAAGATTCCGCAAAAAAAGCGGAGTGACAGGTTGTCGCGGTCCGGGAATTGCGAATTGCCAAGAAGGCATTGATGGGGTAGCCGTTTCGCACGGTGAAGGGCGCGGGTAACGCGCCCTTCGTTGTCAAAAACCCGAGTGAGACGAACGTGGGTATCTTGGATGCGATCAAACGATGGCGATTGGCCCGCCAGGGGCTTTCGTCGGGCAAGAAGCGTCGTGTGCATACGGAAAATGCCGCGATTCAGTCATTGGAGCTGAGCCGTTGGGTGCGCTTTTCCCTCTACGCGATTTTCGTGGTGGGGGCCGCGATGTTGATTTTACGCGCTTCTTTCCATCAATCCGGCTTCGCGACGAATCCTTGGCAGGGCGTCATTGCGGGTTTGGTGGTGGCTTTGACTGCGGTTGCGCTTTTTCATGTCGCGCACGATGCGAGCTGTCGCCGCAACAGCCGGGTGATTCTGGTGCTGGGCGGGATTCTAGCGCATTTGGGAGTGGTTTGGCTCACGATGGGGCTTTCCCGGCACGGCGTGATTCCTGAGGCGTTGCGATTCCTGATGATTCCGGTGGCACTCGCGCCGATGTTGCTCGGAGTCCTGCTGGGGCGGCCGGTTGGCTCATTCGCCGCGATTTTTTCCAGTCTTCTCGGCAGCCTGTTGGTGGGGACGGACGAACGCCTCACGTATTTAATTCTCAGCCTCGTGTGCGGGGTCACCGCGGTGCTGGCCGCCAATCAGGTGCGAAAGCGGGTGGAGCTACTCCGCGCCGGCGTGCTGAGCGGGGTAGTCGGCTTAGTCGTGGCGTTATTGCTGGGGAGGGTCGATCTGGCGGAACTTTTTGGCGCCGAAGCGATGGCGCGTTGGCAAACGTTCGCGCTGGTGGGCGCGGCTCCCATGGGCACCGGGATCGTGACGGCGTTGGTCATCAGCGGACTGTTGCCGGTCTTTGAAGGCATGTTCCGAGTAACGACCGGCATTAGCTGGCTGGAGCTCAGCGATTTGAATCACAAGCTGTTACGGCGGATGCAGCTCGAGGCGCCGGGAACGTTTCACCACAGTTTGGTGGTTGCCTCGCTAGCGGAAGCGGCGGCGGAATCGATCGGGGCGAATGCCCAGCTTTGCCGCGTGTGTTCTTATTTCCACGATGTGGGCAAGCTGAAGAAGCCCGAGTATTTCATCGAAAACCAGCACGATGGGGCGGAAAATCCCCACGATTTGCTCACGCCGACGATGAGCGCGCTGGTGATCATTGCCCACGTGAAGGACGGGGTCGATCTGGCGGTGAAGCATAAGCTCAACCCGCGGATCATCGATGTGATCCAGGAGCACCACGGCGATTCGCTGGTGTATTACTTCTATCGCAAGGCCCAGGAGCAGAAGAAGTGCGAACTGGAGAAATGCGACAAGGGCCTCGGCAATCGCGAGGATTTGCCGCACGTGGAGGAAAAGAATTTCCGTTATCCCGGGCCGAAACCGCGCACGGTGGAAAGCGGCATTATCGCGCTGGCGGACTCGATCGAAAGCGCCTCGCGCACCATCCGGAAACCTTCGCCGGCGAAAATCCGCGCGTTGATCGAAGACATCGTGCAAAGCCGGATTGCCGATGGCCAGTTGGACGAATGCGCGCTGACGATGCGGGAATTGGCGAAGGTGAAAGACAGTTTCGCCAATACCCTCCGAAGCATGCTTCACAGCCGAATCGATTATCCGAAAGAGGAAGAGGGCAAATCGGTTAGCCCAAAACGCACCGGTGAAGGCCAGAAACCGACGACGTCGGGCGACCGCGATCTCACTCGCGGCGGGCGCACGGTCCGGCCCGGAGAAGCCGCGTGACGGCCGGGGGAAATCTGTTACCATTCCCGGCCCCATGAGCCTCGAAGTCATCGTTGGAAATCACCAGGAAGCGGTTCAAGTGCCGGAGTGCTGGCTAACCGCCTTGGAAGAAGCCGCCTGCGATGCTGTCAAGCTCTCGCTCGCCCGAGCGGCTCATTTGGAATCGCCGTTGGAGTTGTTGGCGACCATCGAAGTGGCGCTCGTGGACGATTCCACCAGCGATCAAGTTCACCGGGACTTCATGGATATTGAGGGACCGACGGATGTGATCACGTTCCATCACGGCGAGATCGTCATCGGTGTGGAGGTGGCCCAACGCCAGGCGGTCGATTATGGTGAGCCTCTAGGCCGTGAGTTGTTGCGTTATTTGGTCCACGGCCTCCTGCATTTAGCGGGACACGAGGATCACGAAGACGACGATCGCGAACAGATGGAAACGGCTCAGGAAGAGATCGTCGCGGCGCTCTGGTCGGCCGGGTTATACGATCGTCTGCGCTGAAGCGGATGGATCGCGTCGGGCGGGTTACAGCTCTTCGTCTCCCACGATTTCTTCCGCTTCACCGTCGGGCTTGTCCGTTTTCTCAGCCGCCGGTTGATCTTCGGTTGCTTCAAACTCGACTGGCGTTTCTTCCGTGGCCGTTTCGACTACTTCAGGTTCGGGGTAGCGCCCCCCGCCTTCCAGCAGCAAGATGATTTCGCCTTGGACGTCGTCGATCTTGGAAAGCGGAATGTCGGGGTCTTTGATGATGAAGACTTCGCCGGTTTTCCGATGTTCGTAAACACGGAGAATACCGTTTGGCGTGCGTTGGGTATCGGTCTCCCGCAGGAGTTTTTGCCGTTCCAGCATCACCGCGAGGATATAGCGGACATTTTCCGTGTGATCCTCGTCCTCTTCTACCAGACGCTTGAGCAGTTCTTCGGCGTTTTCCTTTTCAACCATCGCGGGTTTGTCAGCCGAGGAAACGGGTGCCTGGTACGCGGCGCGCCAGAACGAAAACGGCACCTCTTCTTCACCGTCGCGTTCGTGCCAGGCTTCGATCGAGTAATCCTTGCGAAGATAGCCGCTGGATTCCGGGTCGGGGAACAGCGCGGTGATGATCGCTTCACCATCGGCGAACGGTTTGCCAGTGGCGGCGCATTCGCGGGAACGGGATCGGAGATGCCAGGATTCGGCGAGGGCCATGGGAGAGGAGATTATTCGTCGTGAAACACGCGGCGCAACGTCTGATAGATCGGTCGCCCGGTGATCCGGCGGTGGAACAGATAGAGCCCGATCAGGGCGAAGACGAGGTTGGGCAGCCAGGCGGCCAAAGCGGGCGGCAGGTAGCCCGCTTCCCCGAAGCTGAGGGAAATGGTGCTCAGGAACAATAGACCGCCGCAAAGCAAGACGGCGACGGCCACTCCGCCGGTAGATCCACGGCGCGAGAAGTGAATGCCGAGTGGGGCGGCAAGCAGTACGGTGACAAGGCAGATTGCCGGCTGAGCCCAACGGTAGTGCCATTGGGTGAGGTAGGGCGCCGGGCTCAGCATGGTTTCGTTACCGCTGTTCGTTTGCAGCCAGCCATTGAGATCGGGAATGCCGAGGAAGGAGGCGGAGAGGCCGGGTTTGATGAGCTGCCAGGGGGTTTCCGGCCAGCCTTCCTTTACCACCGAGGAGGCGGTCGTTTCATATTCGGGCGGCATGTCCGGGAAAAAATGCACCGTGGTGGCACCCTCAAAGGTCCACGTCCGATCCTTGGGATTCCATCGCGCTTCTTTGGCGGAAAGGCGGGAAACCAGCGTTCCATCGTCGCCGGAGGTCGTGACCTCCACATTTCGCAGCGGTACGCCTTTTTCATAATCCGGCGGGAAACTGCCCACCATCCACAAACGGCGGTGCTCGGCGTTGCGGAAGAGCACATCCGTCGCTTCGGTGGCCTTGGAGCCCTTCGCTTGGTCCAGAATTTCATCACCGGTGCCCTCTGCGACGGGAGCCCAGTGGAAATTGAGCCCGGCGCACAACAAGGTGCACAACAAGCCGGCGGCGATCAGCGGGGCGGCGATGCGCGGCAGGGCCCGACCGGTTTGAATCATCGCCAGAATTTCCCGGCTCTTGGAGAGCTTGCCGAGGCAGTAAAGCAAGGAAAGCAGCAGCGCATAAGGAAGCAGGAGCAGCAGGATCGAAGGCAAGCGGGTGCCGTAGAAAATGCCCATCGTTGCGAGCAGATGTTTGCTGCCGCGCATGTCGCTGAGATTGTTCTGAAGATCGATCAGCAGCCAGATGACAAACAACGCGCTGAAGCAGATGGCGAAGATCGTCCCGAATTGCCGGGCGAGGTAACGGGTGATCGTGCCGCTCAGGGAGTAACCGATCCCGGCGATCACGGGTAAAAAGCAAAGCACGCCCAGAATCCACGGGCGAGCCCGGTGGGCGGCGGCGTCGGAATCGGGAAACCCGAGAAGCTGCGCTTTAACGGCGCGGATTTCCTGAGGCACCAGCCACGCGAAGAGAGCCGCACCGAATACGGCCAGCGCCAACGGGAGGAGCAAACGTCGCAGAAGTTCTCGAGAGGGCGTTGGCACGGACGGGCGAGGATGAACCGCCACTTTCGCGGGTGTCGAGCGCGTTGTCATCGACAGATTCGAACTTGCGGCTTGGCACTTCGGTGCGGGCCGGATGCGATGGGCCTCCAATGATCGCCCTGACCGAAGGACAGCCCGTGCCCGGATTCGCGGAAGCCGTGCGCGATGCGTTCTCCACGCAGGGTTTGCTGGCGAAATCCCGCGATTTTGAATTCCGCCCTCAACAGCAGGAGCTGGCCGTCGCCGTGGCTGAATCGTTGATGGGCGGCGAGCCCTTGGTCGCGGAGGCGGGCACCGGGGTGGGCAAATCGCTGGCGTATTTGGTGCCGGCGGCGCGGTTTGCGTTGGAAAGCGGGCGGAAAGCCGTGATTTCCACGCACACGATCAATTTGCAGGAGCAATTGGTGCGCAAGGACATCCCGATCGTGCGGAAGTTGCTAGGCGATGAATTGCCGGCGGTTTTGTTGAAAGGCAGGCAGAATTACCTTTGCCCCGGCCGGTTGCGTCGCGCGATGGAGCAGGCGGACGATTTGTTCACGACCAGCGAGAGCGATGAGCTGAAACGGATTCGAGAGTGGTCGGAAGCGACCCGCGACGGCACCCTGAGCGACCTGCACTTCCAGCCGTCGATGAAAGTCTGGCTGCAAGTTTGCAGCGAAGCCCACCTTTGCACCGCGCGGCACTGCGGCCCCCGGGGGAATTGTTTTTTCCAAGAAGCGCGGAAGGCTGCCGCTGACGCCAAGTTGGTGGTGGTGAACCACACGCTGTTTTTCGCGCTGCTCAACACGGGCGAGGAGTTGGAGGAAAAGGTCCCAGGCTTCCTCTTCCCCAACGATTTCGCCGTGCTCGACGAGGCTCATACCATCGAGCAAGTAGCGGCGGTCCAGCTCGGGCTGCGTTTGTCCCAGTCTGGCCTTCGATTCGATCTCCAACGGCTTCATAACTCGCGCACCCGGAAAGGTTTGCTGCGAACATTTCGTAAGGCGTCGGCGATTCAGGCGGCGGAAGATGCCATGCTGGCGACGGATCGGTTTTTCCATCATGTCGGCGACCAAGCGCGATTCGGCGACTACTCGAAGGAATTCCGAGTGCGCCGACCGGAACTGGTGCCCAACACACTGGCCGAGCCATTGCGGATTTTGTGGCAGGAAATCGATTCGCTCGCAGCGGATGTGGAGTCGGAAGCGACGCGCTCCGAATTGCAGGAAGCCTCACGTCGCTTGAGAGAAGCCCACGGTTCGATCGGGGTGTTCCTGGACCAAGCCAACCAGGACAGTGTTTATTGGGTAGAGCGGAGCGGTCGCGACGAAACCCAGTATTCCATCCACGCTGCGCCGGTGAACGTGGCCGATCGCTTGCGGCCGCTGCTTTTTTCCGAGGGCAAACGGATCGTTCTGACCAGCGCGACGCTTGGGGTGGGGGATCCGAAGCTCGGGTGGTTCCGGGGCCGAGTCGGGGCGGAAAGTGCGCGCGCGCTGAGCATCGGCAGTCCGTTCGATTTCAAACGCCAAATGCGGGTGCGCATCCACAAGTCGATGCCGGAACCAGGCACGCCGCGCTACGATGAGGCGCTGGCGAATGGCATCCGCGAGGCTTGCCTCGAAAGCGAAGGCCGCGCGTTCGTTTTGTTCACTAGCTACCGGACGATGCGGGAAGCGGCTTCGCGACTGGCCGGGTTTTTCCGGAAAAAGAACTGGCGATTGTTGGTGCAGGGCGACGGCCTCCCACGGCACAAAATGATCGAGGAATTCCGCGATGACGTGCACAGCGTGCTTTTCGGCACCGATAGTTTCTGGACCGGTGTCGACGTGCCGGGCGAAGCGCTGTCGAACGTGATCGTCACGCGTTTGCCCTTCGCCGTGCCGGATCATCCGCTGACCGCCTCGCGTTTGGAGGCGATTGAGGCGGCGGGCGGCAATCCGTTCATGGATTATTCGGTGCCCGAAGCGATTCTCAAGTTACGTCAAGGCGTTGGGCGCTTGATCCGCACCGGCCGCGACTCGGGCTTGGTGTCGATCCTGGACAACCGCATTTTGACCAAGCGTTACGGCAAACTGTTTCTCCAAGCCTTGCCCGACGCGCCGGTCGAGATCGTGGAGTGATCAACAGCGGGTGAGCGCGCCGATGGCGTCCTTGAGTCGCGCCGCACTCCATTGTCCTGGCGCGGTGGGGGTTTGCCCGAGGTAGCCGTAATTCAAAACCGAACCGTATTGCGCGCACATCAGGCGGGAAACAGGAGCGAGCGGTCCCATGCCCATCAGGGCTTTGGCGATGCCGTGATCTTCGCGTTGGAAGTTTGTCAACGCGGCCAAATCGTCGGGCGAGTGAAGTTTCGCCGCCGCTTTGAAAACCGCCGCTCCCGCCTCGCGGGCGAGTTGAAGGCGCTCGGTCAGTTCTTCACGGAAAGGCATGCCATTGAAATCGTGGAACGAGGCCACAAGCGGGATTTTCCGCTCCGCGAGGGTTTCCACCACGTCCGCCATTTCGTTGAGGCTGGCGATCTCAATATCGACTGCGGCGGCGTCGTCTAAGCAATGCGCCAACCACTCGGTGCGTTGTTTTGCCGTGCTCGCCAAGGCGCCGCCCTCTTCTTTTCTCCGGGCGGTAAAAAGCAACGGGATGCTTTCCAAATGGCTCCACAGCCGCCTATTGGGTTCAAAGCCATCGGCCACTAGCAGGTCCAAACGGATTTCCACCACGTCGCAAGCGCTCCGAACCGGGCCGGGGAGTGCTCCAAGAAGTGCGGGGATCTCTCCGAAACTTCCCACGGTCAAAGGAGTGCCGGGGTGGAGTTGGAGTCTGTTGGAAATCATGGTGAAGCGATGAACGGCGGCGCGTCTGGCGTCAATGGCGGAAGGTTTCCTGAACAGGCATCTTCAAGGCTAAGGCCGTTTTTTTCCCGCCTATTTGAGCTTTTCTCTGGCCAACCGGAAAAAGCATTCCCTACTTATTGGAGAAACCTCAAACGCATGCGCTCTACGCTTCGTAAAACCCTCGCCTTCGGCTTTGCCGTCGCTTGCCTCGCTTCGTCCGCGAACGCCCAGCACAAAGCCACCATCGGCAAATTGGAATTCGACGCCATTCCTTCGCCCGATGTTCAAACCGGTAAAGCCAAAGCCTTCAAACCGAAGGATTGGCTCGAAGTGGAAGCCGAAATCACCATCCCGCCTCTCAGTGCGGAACAAAACAAGGCCGGCTTCATCGACTCCGTGACGGTAAAGTGGTATGTCGCAGTGAAAAACCCCGATGGTAAAGGGGTCTTCAAGCTCGCCAAGGATATCGTCCACGTGAATGTGCCGGTGAACGAAGCGGTGTTCTCCTCCGTTTATCTTTCTCCCAATACGCTCAAACGTCTTACTGGCCAAGATCGCGCGGGCAAAGGTGCAGTGGAGGTGGTCGGTATCGAGATTCTGGTCAATGGCGTGAAAATCGGTGAAGGCACTTCCAAAATGAAAGAAGGCTGGTGGAACGCTGGCAGCCTTTCCGACCAGAGCTCCAAATTTCCCCTTCTGAACAAAAACGAGACCCCCTTCAAAATGCTGTGGTGGGATCGTTACGCGGAAATTGAAGAGAAGCGCTGATCTGCTGCGCCTCTAGAAGTCTTTCCCCGCCGGACGTGTTCCGGCTGCACCCCTTACGTCTTTTATCATGGCTGACAACCAGACCACCGTCGCGCTCAACATTGGCTCCCAACGGATTGGCATGGCCGTTTTCGAACCGAATCGCAGTGGCGGCTTGCTGCTCAAAGCGTTCGATAGCGAAACCATCGCTCCGGATCCCGGCAGCGAAACCGTGCGCAACACGCAAACTCGCGCCGCCATCGGCCAATTGATCCAACGCCTCAAAATCGGCAAAGCGAAAGTTCGCTACGCCATTTCCGGCCAGTCGGTATTCACTCGCTTCGTGAAACTTCCTCCACTCCAGGAGGATAATATCGAACAGCTGGTCACCTTCGAGGCTCAACAACACGTTCCCTTCCCGATCAATGAGGTGGTTTGGGATTACGAGCTGTTGGAAGGAGTGGGGGAAAAGGAAGTAGTGTTAGTCGCAATCAAGGGCGACGCTCTGGATGACATCAACCGGACCGTTACGGAAAACGGGCTTTCCACCGCTGAGGTCGATGTCGCGCCCATGGCGCTTTATAACGCGTTCCAAGGCTCTTACGGTGCTCTCACTGAGCCCGTGCTGCTGATCGATATCGGTGCGCGCACGAGCAACCTTCTTTATATCGAAGGCGGACGCTTTTTCACCCGCAGCATCAATATCGGCGGAGTCGCCATCACCGCCGCGATCGCTAAGGAATACGGGGTCAATTTCACGGAGGCCGAACATCAGAAGGTTTCCAACGGTTTGGTCGCTCTTGGCGGCGGTCACACCGAGCAACTCGACGAGTCGGTGGCCGCGCTCGCGATGGTGATCCGCAACGCACTCACGCGTCTGCCGGCGGAAATCGCCCGCACCACCAACTACTATCGCAGCCAGCACGGCGGCAATGCGCCGCGCCGGGTGTTCCTCTCGGGCGGCGGTGCGAGCATGCCCTACGTGCGCGAGTTTTTCGAAGAAAAGCTCCACCTGCCGGTCGAACTGTTCAATCCGCTGCAAAACGTCGCGGTTTCCAAAGGCGTGAACGTTGAACGCCTCCAGCAGGAAGCGCATTTGATGGGCGAATTGGTCGGCCTGGGTCTTCGCGGAGCGGGTCGCTCGAAGATCAACATCGATCTGGTGCCAGGTTCCGTGGCACAAATCCGCGCGGCGGATCGTCGCAAACCCTTTTTGATCGCTGCTGCCGCTTTGGTGCTGCTTGGTGCGGGCGCCTACGCGGGTTTGCAAGGCGCGGCCGCTTCGGATGCCGCCACCGAGGCCAAGCGGATGAAAGAGGCCAAGGAAAATTTCGAGCCGCTTAAGGCCGAAATCTCCACCGCGCTCAAAAAGGAAGCTGACCTCCGTAAACTTGCGGATGGCTACACCGACGCCGAGCGCGATCGCACCTTTTGGCTGGATGCCATCGGTGAACTGCGCGGTGCCATGGCGAGCGATGTGGTTTGGCTGACCGAGCTGGTACCGCTTACGGGGTATAACCCGCTCCCGGCGATCACGAAAGAAAGCCCCAAGGATCTTGGCGCGGGCAAACCGGTCGTGAAGGAAGATTTCGTGACGCTCTCCTACGGCGCGTCCGCTTTGGCACCGGTGGTGATGGAGCCTGTGCCCGCCGCCAATTCGAGAGACCGCAACCGAAAAGCCCCTGTTGCGGCCGCACCTACCGCAACGCCGATGGCGAATGCCGTGCGTGTACGTGGCCTATGGCGCGCGAACCCCAAGAGCTCCAACGCCGTCAATGATTTGATCAATCGTCTCAAAGAGGCGCACCACTTCAAATTCAAGGCGATCGATCCCGACGGCAAGGAGGTCGCCCTCCCTGACGACAAAATCATCAAACAATTGGTTGTGACCCCGGTGAATGGCGAATTCGCCATGCCGTTCGAACTCGTGCTTCCGCTCGCGCGTGAAGTGGCCATCAAATAACGCACTTTCCCGCTAAGTTCCCATGAGTTGGATCAAGGAAAACCCTTTTGTCGCCACACTGGGCGGCATCACCCTGGTTGGAGCCGCCGGCCTGCTATTGGTCGGCAACCACTTCGGCTCCAAGTATCAACAGTCGTTGGACGAATACAACGCAGACGCGGAGTTGGTGGCGGAGGGCGAGAAACTCGCGCTTTACCCCAAACAGGAGAATCTCGACGCCAAGAAGAAAGCGCTTCGCGATTACCGTGATTCGATTTCCAAGCTTCAAACCGCGTTCGATAAATACCGCGTCGTTGCCCCGAAACCGGTGACGTCGCAGGAGTTCACGGATAATTTGCGTGAGGCGGACGCCAAAGCCCGCGAGGCCTTCACGGCGGCCGGCACGAAATTGCCCGACGCTTTCTTCCTGGGTTTCGAAACCTACAAGGGCACGGTTGCTCGAGACAATGCGACCGGCGTGCTCAACTATCAGCTCGGTGCGGTTTCGGAGTTGTTTCAAGCGCTTGCCAAAGCGGCTCCGAGCGAGGTGAAAAACGTCCATCGCCCCAAGTTGCCCGAAGAAGAAGGAAGTAAGTTCGACGGTGCTACGGCGGTGAGCCGTGCACTGCCGATCGAAGTCACCTTCCGCGGTACGGAAAAGTCGGTGCGGCAATTCCTGAGCGATCTGGCTTCTTCCGGGACGCATTTTTACGCGATCCGCACGATCCGGGTAACGAACGATAAACTGACCGGACCTTTACCGGCGGATGTACGGTTCGAAGAGACACCTGCTTCAGGCGCCTGGGCCGAAGCCGCGACCGGTATCGTCCTGCCCGGCGAGGCTGCCGCACAGGCCGCACCCGCTGTTGTGACGGATTCGAGCCGGAACCTGATCCAGTTGCTCGGCGGAGAGCAGCTCAATGTCTTCTTGCGGATCGATATCCTTCAATTCCTCCCGGCTAAAGAACTTCCCAAATCCTGAAAACCCTCGGTCATGTCCTGGATTTCCCAAAATTATGAAAAAGTTGCGGTCGGCGGAGGCTTGCTGGTCGCTGCGGGCCTCGCTTTTACCGGGTGGTCGAAATTAAATTCGGTCAATGAGGATTTCAGCGTTTCGCTGGCAGGCGGTGGAGCCAAGGACGCCAGCGTGCAGCGCGCGGAAGACGTCGCTCTGGCAATCCAGTCGGTGCCGCAGAAGCACGTCTGGACTCAGGTGGAGCTTGATAACCGGATGATTGATCTTTTCACCAGCATTCCGCTTTTCGTTCAGAAGAGCGATGCCACCCGATTGGTCGATTTGTTTAAGGACGATGCCGTTCACGCGTCGATCCCTAATATCTGGTGGCTGGAGCACCGGATTGATCCCGGCTTTGCTGACTCGCCTCAACGCGATCCCGACAGCGATGGCTTCTCGAATGAGGAAGAATACGTCGGGAAGACTGATCCTAATGATCCAAGATCGCATCCCGAACTTGCGACCAAACTGTTGTTCGTGCGGGATGATTCCGTGATGTGGTTGCTGGAGCCCGGTTTCCCAGCGGACGGAGGCTTCACGTTCCGGTATTTTGATAACAAAAACCAGACCAACAAAGCGGGTGCGCTTGATATCGTGAAACCCGGCGATCTGTTTTTCAAGCAAGGTGCGGCCAAAGAGCGTTTCAAGATGCTCTCCTCGGAGACGCGTAAGGAAGAAAATCCGAACACGCATGCGACGGAGGAGCGCACCTACGTGAAAATTGAAGATCAGCGGCCGAACAAGAAGGGCAAGACCTACGACATCCCCAACAACATCCCGGATGCGCGCAAGCCGAACTATTACCAGTATGACCGTTCGGCGGTGTTGACCCTCGAAGCTCTCGGCCAAGGCGGCAAAGAGTTCAGAATCGAGGAGAACACCAAGTTCGGCATTCCAGCGGACAATCCCAAGAAGGATTATTTGCTCAAAAAGGTGACTCCTGAGAGCATCGAAGTGGAGTATGCCGATGCTTCTGGCAGCGTGAAAACCCTAGAATTACGTAAGGGAGTGCGCCCGTGACCATCTTCAGCTCTATCCGAAAAAATCGCTTTCCAAACGACTCAAAGATCGCCAAGAACCGTCAGCCAACCATGCAAAAAACGCCAATGTATCGATCCAGCCGCGCCGCCATTGCTCTAATGGCCGTGGCAGCCGCCGTCCCTGCGGTGGTGACAACCGCTCAAGCGGGCGAAGGCGCAGGCCTCGGAGGCCTCGCCCAACGCGAAATGCTCCGCCGTCAGGAAGCCGTTATCGAAGGTGACCGCCTGCTTGAAGAGGGTCGCGAAGCCTACGCCAAGGGCGATTACCAAATGGCGGTGGATAAATATCGTCAGGCGCTTGATCGCGTGCCAGCGGCTCCTTTGCTTGAAGATCGCCGTGCGGTGATCACGCAGCATCTCGTCGATGGCAGCGTGGCTTTGTCCCATCAGTATCGCAAGGTTGGCAAATACGAGGAAGCCCGCGCGTTGCTCGAATACGTTCTCAAGCCGGATGTCGATCCGGACAATGTGGCGGCCCGTTGTGCGCTTGACCAGCTTGATGATCCGATTCGCACCAACCCGGCGCTTACCTACGAACACACCCAGAATGTCGATAAGGTGCGTCGCAGCCTTTACATGGGTGAAGGCCATTTCAATTTGGGCAAATACGATGCCGCGAAGCGCGAATTCGAAAACGTTCTGCGCATCGACCCTCACAACACAGCCGCGCGTCGCTGGCTTGAGCGCATCGCGAGCGCGAAGTCCGATTACTATAAGGCTGCTTACGATCACACCCGCGCCGAGCTGCTGATGCAGGTGGATCAGGCATGGGAGCTTTCCGTTCCGGCCGAGGTGCCGGTGGTGCTTCCGACCGCTACCGCAGGCAGTGGCGATACTTCGGGCGTGGCTTACATTACCGAAAAACTTCGTCGCATCGTGATTCCGGTGATCGATTTCGAAGATACGTCGGTTGAAGAAGCGATTGATTTCCTTCGTCTGCGTTCCAACGAACTCGATACCACCGAGCTCGACCCGACCAAAAAGGGCGTCAACTTCGTCGTTCGTCGACCGCGTGCGGACGCCGGTGCCGCCCCCGCTGCAGGTGACACGGCCGCTCCGCTTGGCGCGGCGTCGGATCCGGGTGCACTGCGCATCAAGCAACTTCGTCTCCGCAATGTTCCGCTGGCGGTTGCTCTGAAGTACATCGGTGATGCGACCCGTTTGCGTTACAAGGTCGACGACTTCGCGGTGACTCTCGTTCCTCAAACCGAAACGGGCGAAGACTTGTTTACCCGCAGCTTCCGTGTGCCCCCGGATTTCCAGACCACGCTTCAAACCGATGGCGGTGGCAGTGGTGGCGGTGCTGAAGCGGATCCATTTGCGGACTCCTCAACTTCGGGTGCCACCAAGGCGACGCTTTCCGCTCGCAAGCCAATCTTGGAACTCCTGAAGAGCAACGGCATTGTGTTTTCGGAAGGTAGCTCCGCGACTCTCAGTGCCAATGGCGTGCTTCTCGTCACGAACACACCTTCGGAACTCGATAAGATTGAGCAGTTGGTGGATGCTACGGTAACCAAGGTTCCGAAGCAGGTGAAGATCACCACCAAGTTCGTAGAGATTTCCCAGGAAAACACCGACGAGCTTGGCTTTGACTGGATTGTCTCGCCTTTCGGTCTGAACAGCAATCTGTATGCAGGCGGAGGCACGATCGGTAGCGGGCAGCCACGGACTGGCTCGGATTTCAACGGCAATGTGGATGGAAACCCGATTCTCGGTATCCCCGCGAATCCGGGTGAGCTCGTCTCCAATATTGTAACGGGAGGAAACCGGACGGGCGATGGTGCGATCAATCGCAACAGCATTGATTCGATCCTCAATAATCCCAACCGCGGCACACAGGCAGCCAATCCGGCACCTGGCATTTTGGGGCTCACCGGCGTGTTCGACGAATCTCAAGTTCAAATGATCATGCGGGGCCTTTCTCAAAAGAAAGGCACGGACTTGATGACGGCGCCAAGCGTGACCGCCAAATCGGGGCAGAAGGCGACCATCGAAATCATCCGCGAATTCATTTACCCAACGGAATACGAGCCCCCGGAGCTTCCCAATAGCGTGGGAAGCGACGTCATTGGAGGGGGAACCGCTGGTGCTGTGAGCACGTTCCCCGTCACTCCAGCAACACCCACGGCTTTCGAAACACGTAACACCGGTGTTACTCTGGAAATTGAGCCAACCATCGCTGAGAACGACCTGGTCGTCGATTTGCGGTTCGTGCCGGAGATTGTCGAGTTTGAAGGGTTTATCAATTATGGCAGCCCGATCCAAAGCTCTGGAACCACCACAATTTTGAATAATTTGGGTCAAGTGATTGGGCTCGTTCCTACCACGATTACGATTACAGATAACCGGATCGAGATGCCGGTGTTCTCCAGTCGTCGCGTGAACACCCAACTTACCATTTACGACGGTTACACAGTAGCTGTCGGTGGCTTGATGCGGGAAGATGTTCAGAATGTGGAAGATAAGGTGCCGATTCTGGGTGATATTCCCGTCATTGGCCGTTTGTTCCAGTCGAAGGCTGAAAACCATATCAAGAGCAACTTGATCATCTTTGTCACCGCGCAGATCATTGATGCGACGGGACGCCCGCTTCGCGGAACGGTGCCAGGCGTGACTCCCACTCCTGTGCTTTCCGGCAGCAGTGAAATGGTGCCCACTACGGTGAGCGACGTTCCTTCCGGTGGAGTCTTGCCGCTCCCGAACTAAGCGAATTCCTCAAACGGGCGAAGGAGAGATCCTTCGCCCGTTTTTTTGTTGGCGAATCTCACTTTGGAGAACTTGTAATATCCCTGCTTATGCGTGTCATGGCTTTGACGGGCGGGATCGCGACCGGGAAGTCGACGGTCGGGGAGTTCCTGCGGCGGGAGCTGCCGGTGGGTTTCCGGCTTTTCGATTGCGACGCGAGCGTGAAAGGATTGCTGGAACGGGACGAAACGGTCGCTCGGGAGATTGCCGAACGTTTCGGATCTGACGCCATAGACCCCGAGGGGCGAATCGATCGCGGTTTTTTACGAACCCGCGTATTTTCCGATGCCGGAAGTCGTAGGCGCCTGGAAGAAATCCTCCACCCACGGGTGCGCACGGAATGTCTTGCCTCCCGGGATCAAGCGGCTAAGGATGGTGCGGCGCTCTTCGTCGCGGATGTTCCCCTTTTGTTCGAGAAGGGCTTTGATTTCGGTCAAGAAATGGTCCTGTTGGCTGCTACCAGCCGAGGCACTCAAATCCAGCGATTAAAAGCCCGCAGCCATTTCGATGACAAATGCATCGAGGCCATCCTGGCGGCCCAACTGCCGATCCGGGACAAATTGTTAAGAGCGGATGTCGTCTTTTGGAACGAAGGTCCGCTCGAAATTCTTCAACATCAGATCCGCCGTTTCGCACGTTCTTTTTTTGCCATGTTACCGAACGATTCAGAACCTTCCGTCGCCCCTGTTCCGGCTGCACCCGAGGTGGCGGAATCTTCACAGGTGGCAGTGCCCGCGCTGCCAGCGTCGATCGACATCAATGTTTTCCGCGCCAAGTCCCTTGCGGACCTTCAGGCCATGGCGGATGCGGTGCCGGTTCGAATTCAAGCGGGGTTATCCAAATCTCAATTAGTATTTGAACTGCTTGGATTTTACGGCCGGGAGGGCGTTGAATTGACCGGGGAAGGGGTGCTTGAGCAGGGCAAAGATAACTTCGCCATGTTGCGCGATCCGGCCCGCAGTTTCCGCCCCGCGCCGGACGATTTGCATGTGCATGGGAATTTGGTGCGTGAATGCGGGTTGAAGCCCGGTCAGCGCCTCCGTGTGAAAGTCAGAGCCCCGCGGGAGCGGGACAAATATCTCTCTGTTGTGGAGGTTGAGGCGGTGGAGGGCATTCCCCTGGCTGATTACAAGCTCCCCAAGGATTTCGAAAAGCTTACCCCGCTTTTCCCGGATCGCCGGATCATCCTGGAGGGTGAGGGGCCTGAGTTCTTAAGCTGCCGTGTGCTGGATTTGGTCGCGCCTCTCGGAAAGGGGCAGCGTGGCCTCATCGTTGCGCCTCCGCGTGGCGGGAAGACGATTCTTTTGAAGCAAATCGCCAAAGCGGTCCGTCGCAACCATCCGGAGGCGGAACTCGTCATTTTGCTGCTCGACGAGCGTCCGGAAGAAGTGACCGACTTCGAAGAAACGGCAGGAGCGGAAGTATTCGCTTCGACCTTCGATGAGGCACCCAAACGTCATGCTCAAGTGGCCGATTTGGTGCTGGAGCGTGCCAAGCGCTTGGTGGAATTGGGCAAGGATGTCATTTTGCTCCTCGATAGCCTTACCCGACTGGCTCGTGGCCATAATTCATCCATGCAAGGCGGACCGATTGGTTCAGGCGGCATCAACCCGGTGGCCTTGCAGAAATCGCGTAAATTTTTCGGCACGGCTCGGAACGTCGAAGAGGGGGGGAGCTTGACGATTCTCGCCACCGCTTTGGTCGAGACGGAAAGCCGGATGGATGATGTGATTTTCGAAGAGTTCAAGGGAACCGGGAATATGGAGGTGAAACTCGACCGCGAATTGGCCGAGCGCCGGGTCTTTCCAGCGATTCACATTCCTCAATCGGGAACTCGGAATGATGATCGGCTGTATCATCCGGACGAGTTCGTCCGTGTGCTAGAGATTCGCCGCCAACTTGCGCAAATGCCCGTCGGGGATGCGATCGAAACTCTCATGGCCAATCTTCGTGCGACGAAGTCCAATGCGGAGTTGCTTCTGCGTGGGCTGCGTTGAGGAATAGGTCTGAGATTGCGCGCGAGACAGATCGCCGGTTAACCTCTTTGCTCCCGTGCGGTGGATCGGTTCGTCAGGGGATTGTTTCCCCTCGCGTTGCTTTGAGGAATTCCTTGAGTGAAGCAGGTTTTTCACGGGTGTTTTCAGAAACACCGGGATTGTAGAGGGGGATACTGGAGCCGCGCGAAGTCCTTTTTTTTGAGGACCGCCAAGTCTTCTTTACGCTTCAGGGGGGGCAAATTCACCCTTTGCTAGAAGGGTTCAAGTGTTCCCTTGATTGCGCCCGAACGCTGGGCTTCGGGCGTATTGCAAAGAGGGGTTTATTTCCTTCTAACCAGTCCCTTTTTTTCTTGTCACACCACGGGGTCAAGTTACGTCTCCTTGCATGGTTTTCCGAAAAGCCCTTACATTCGGTTCCCTTCCCTTTGTCGCCCTCATGACGAGCGGCATAGCGTCGGGCCAGCAACACGACCAGGCGCATCTTCTGCGCACCAACCAGGCATCGATTTCGACCCCGTTCTCGTCGTTCGGCACTGAGGTCACTTTCAACAAGTTCGGGGATGACGGCTCTAGCTGCATCCTTGATGCCTCGGGTGTGTTGATTTGGATTCAGTCGGACGGGACTTTCCGGCAAATCCCCAACACCCAACTCGCCGTGCCGCTCTATGTGACGAACAATGAGCTGGTCGTTTGGAAGAATCGTTTCGCCGATTTCGATTTCTATGAATCCACGCAAGCGGGTGTGGCGAACAAGCCACAAGTCGCGGTGAGCCTTTATCGGGTGGGTAATTCCGGTAATATCACCGAAACCCCCGTTCAGGTGGAGGGCAAGGAAGTGCTGGACACCGCGGTCCTGACCACTAGTGGCGATAGCTTGATTCTCACGACCAGCCAGCGGTATGACGACGATTCCACGCTGATGGTCACGGATACGCTTGCGTTCATTTACCAACGTGATGATGTGGCGATCCGAACTTATCGTGTCGCCAATGACGGAAGCGTTCAACGGATCGGGGAAAGGACTAGCAAGACGCTGGCGGACTCGCAAAATTTCGACCTCACCCAAACCGCGCCAAGCATCAATACGCTGGGATTCGGGACCGATGGGGCGGTGATTTATACCAACGAAACGGTTGAGAGCGCGAGCGTCGGATTCTCCCGCGCTTCGGAACTTTTGTGGCAGAACGGCCAAGGTAAAACGAAAACGGCTCTCAAGGCTTATTATGCAGTCGGGTTTTCGGCTCCCACCATCGACGTGCTTTACGCTTCCGATACCAAATTGGTGTTTTACCGTGAGGCTGTCGACTTGAATGGTGATGGTGATTCGACCGATCCCGCCACTCCTTCCGTGGTGGCCGAAGCAGCGGGTTACTTTCAGGTAAGCCGTAATCCCTTCACCGATCAGCTAGGGGCAGTCACTGCGATCTCTACTGTAACCGTTGCGGCTGCTGGAACTCCGATCAATTCGCCCAATCTGACTCGCATCGGGCACACCCAATATTTTTATACGGCTTTGGGTGGATCCGTAAGAACCTACCGCGTGGATGGTACCAGCGACCCCGTTCTTGTGCGCACGGCGGCCACCGGGATTGCTGGCGCGTCCTCGGGCGTGATCAAGTCTCTGAATTCGGCCGAGGGTTCGGCCGTGCTTGCGAGTGGCTCGAGTGTCGCGTGGCTCCATTCGGGGCCCGGCTCATTCACTTTGCTTTCTCCGCTGGCAGCGCAGGGCGAACCGATGTTCGTTGCCGATACGGAGGTGGTGATGTGGAATAATGCACACGCCCCGGTTGGTGGCGATGGTCAGCGTCCCTTGATTGATTTGAGGAATTACACCCGCACGGGCGCGGTTCTCAATCCCTCGACGCAAATTTTGCTTAACGGGTTGCCCGGGACTCCGGTTGCAGGCAATGGCCCCGGTCGCGTGGTGCTGGATACGCCGGACATTGTCATGGATCCCGATGCCGTGGGCTGGTTCTTTACCACGGCTGAAAAGGTCGGTGGGAGCAGCGCCACGTTCCGCAGCTACCGTTTGGCCGGCTTGAACGGGGATACCGATGGCGATGGTCTGACGGACGGCTTTGAACTCACCGTGTCCTTTACCAATCGTTTCAAGGCGGACACAGACGGCGACGGATTGTCCGACGGCGAAGAAGTCACCGCGGCCACGACCGATCCCCTTCATGCGGACAGCGACAACGACGGCGTCAACGATGGTGTCGAAGTAAATGCCCTCGGAACCGATCCCCTTGTCGCTTCGTTCGGCTTTGGTCCGGATGTGGCCGTCAATTTCGCGAACACCGCCAGCACCTACACGGGTTTGGTTTACGATGCCGCCGCTCGGCCGCTGGGATCAATCACCCTGAAACTGAGCAATAAGGGCTCGTTCTCGGGCAGTGAAATCACTTTGGGCTCCAAGGGGTCCTTGCGTGGAAGCTTCAATGCCTTGACGAGCAAGTTCGACGGCCTTGCCTCCGGTTTGCTCGGCGTCACGAACGTCAAGATGGAGATTGTGTTGGATTCCAACCCGGCTCCGTTGGGCAACCCGTTTTCGAACTACAAGATCCAAGGCCAGCTTCAGCTTGCGGGCGGAGCCGTTCAGGCGTTTGAGCTGCGCCGGCCCGCTTATAACAAGTCGTATCAGGCTGCAGCCCTGACGGGGCCCTATACCCTCGCGGGTTTCGCGGAGTTGAATGTGGCTGGTCCTGCAGGAGATTTGGTCGGCACCACCTCGGTGGGAACCGATGGCCGGGTTTCGTTGAAATCCTATTCTCCTGACAATCAGACGCAAACTTGGTCGGGCGTGGTCAACTTCGGAGATCGTTTGCCAGTGTTTGCCGCTGCCAAGCGCACGGTGGTCACCGGTGATCTCAAGTTTGCGGATATCGCGGAAGTCAGCGATTTCTCGGGCACTGTCCGGATCGTCCGGCAGGCTGGCTCGGGTTCCGACATCTATGCGGCAGGTTACGACCAGACGCGGGAGCTTGTTGGTAACCGTTTGAACAGTGGGGTGTTGCTCGGTCTCACATCGTTTGAAGTGAAGCCTAATAACATCATCGCGGCCTTCTCCGCCGGCAGTTTGGCTGGCGAACAAGCGGTCAGTACTCTGGATGCCAAGGGTAAGATCTCGACGGTGTTCAACAACCTGTTCTCCTTCAAAGGAAAGTATGACCGCAAGACGGGCCTGACCGTCGCCGACTACGCTGTCACCGACTCGAGCAACAGCCTGTATCGCACGAAAGCGAGCATCCGGGCCGTTCCGCTTCAGAAACAGAATCGCTTCGCGGGTTACTACTATGTGCCCAACAGCGGCGGCCAGTTTACGCTGGTGGCAAATGATGGGAACATTACTCCGCAGATCACCACGGTCACTCCTCTCCATAAGAGTGTTTCGGTGAGTGGAACGACCTACACGGTTTCCATTATCACACCGGGTGCTTGGACCGCGGAACTCACGACCGCCAACAATTGGGTCACTCTCAGCGGCGGAACGGTGTCGGAAGATGACGAGGAAACCGATCCAGAAGCGGGTGAAGACGATGAAGTCGTGGTTGAGCCTATTTCGGGCACAGGTAACGCGACCATTACGATCACCGTTGCCGCCAATACGACGGGTTTTCGCCGCAGCGCGGTCGTGAAAATCGCCGGCAAGAAGCACACGATTGAGCAAGACTATCGCTAAGATGTTGCTGGACGCCTGATTTGGGACACCGGGGAGACGACTTCCCCGGTGTTTCCGTTTGTAAAACACACGAATTCATGCGCCGTATCAAAAAAATCGCGATCGTGGGCCTTGTGCTGGGTGGCTTGGGCTTGGTGGCAACCATTTGGCTCCGTCAAAAAAGTGAATCGGAGGAGACTCAAACTTCTCCCGCTCGGATCGGAGTTCAGACGCAATCTCAGGGCGAATCTGGATCAACTGAGCTTTCTCGTAGATCTCGTGCGAGTTCGCCACCTGTGAAGGACGAGCCTGTCTTTGAACGCGTAGAGTCGATTTTGCGAAACACGAAGGCGAATGATGCCCAGACTGCCTTGGCTTTGCTCAAGTTGACGGAAGATTCAAGCATTCCCATTGCGGAGAGACATGCCGCTCTTTCTCATGCGATTTTGTTGACGCCCGATGCTCAGGCGCAGTCGTTGGTGAGTCTTGGATCTCGTAGCGATTTTCCGGGAGAACTGGCGAAAGAACTTTTGGCGGATTTTCATAACCGCTCGGATCCGTGGCGGCTAGCGGGCGCCGTGGCGTTGGCTCGTCATTCGGATCCCGTCATCAGGTCTCAATCTCTCGAATTAGTCAGATTTCTGATTGGAGCGGAGGCGGATGAGACGGATTCTGAGGCCGTGCTTGACGCCGCGACGGCTCAGTTACGGCAAATGCAAAATGAATGAGGTGAAAAACCTGCGATGCTTTCATTGGCAAGCGTAGGCTATATGCTCGTTGCACCCCCCCCTGAATGAGATGGAGGAGATTCTAGAAACCCAAGAGGCACTGGCGCAGTTTGTAGATCGTGCGAAGCAACATGCCGATCTCGTCTGCGCGATCGACACGGAAGCGGACAGTTTGCACCGCTATCGCGAGTCCCTTTGCTTGGTGCAGTTTGCGTTGGGCGAGCGCTGCTTGCTGATTGATCCGCTGGCGATTCCCGATCTTTCGCCACTCGCGGACTTGCTCACGCCGTCGGTCGTCTGGATGCATGGAGCCGACTACGACATGACCATGCTGAAACGGCAGTTCGGGAGTCTCCCGGCGGTCGTGTTCGATACCCAAATTGGGGCTCGGCTGCTCGGTTTGCGTCGCTTCGGGCTGGCCGATCTGGTTTTACATTATTTCGGCGTCGAGCTTTCGAAATCGTCCCAAAAAGCGGATTGGGGGAAACGACCGCTACCGCCTAAAATGGTGGAGTACGCTCTCAATGACGTGCGCTATCTTCTCCCGATGGGCGAACGCATCGTGGCGGAACTGATCCGTAAAGGGCGTTACGATTGGTTTGAGGAAAGCTGTCTGGCAGCGAGTAAGAAGGTCATGGAACGTGATGATTCTCGCGATGACGCGTGGAGGATTCAGGGTTCCGGGCGATTGGACAGACGCGGCTTGGCCTATCTCCATGCGCTGTGGCATTGGCGCGATGTCGAGGCGGAAGCTTGGGATCGTCCGTCGTTCATGGTTGCGACCAATCGTCTTTTGGTGGAGTGGAGCGAGATCTTGAATTCCGGGCGCGAATTGGCGCTCCCGTCTCATTTCCGCCCTGATCGAGTTCGTCGTTTGCGGGAGGCGATCGCCAAGGCGAAAAGCCTGCCGGAAGACCAATGCCCGGATCGCCCACGTGCACAGCGTCGCCGCAGGGATGGTGGATTCGAGCGACGACTCAACGAGCTGCTGCAAACCCGGGACCGAGTGGCGCAGGAGCTGGATATCGATGGTTCCCTGATCGCAGCGCGAGCGATTTTAGAAAGCATCGCCGGAGAAGAAGCGGAGCCTTCGGCGGTGTTGCTTCGTTGGCAGTTGGCTTGTCTCAATTTGGCGAGCTGAATGAGCTTGAATCCATTGGGGTTGGGCGAGACTCTCAAGGCATGCCGGTAGAGGGGTCAGCCCCTTGCAATGAGGAGGAAATCAAATTCCGGTGTCGCGCCTGCGGCACTTGGATCTCTGGTCCACGTGCGCATATTGGCCACGGCGCTCCTTGTCCGACCTGCCGCCGCTGGGTGGTGGTTCCTTACGGTCGCCAAGACGATAAGGGCGGGGAGGGGGCAGTTTCTCTAAAAGTGGTCGAGCTGGAGGATGAGCTGCTGGAAGAGGTGGAGTTGAGAAAATCTCTTCGCTGGCAGATCGGAGTAATCGCTAGCAGATTGCGGGTTTCACGGCCTCCACGTTTGGCTTGGATCGCCACGCCGGTTGTGCTGGTGCTCGGCTATCTTGTTCTTAAATGCGCAGGTTGAAATCCTGGTCGCTTTTTGAAAGTGTAATGGATTGTTTTTCAGTGGATTGCGGAAATTGAGGTGGGAGATGCAAGCGGGCATTTTGCGCCCGAAAGTCCTTGTTTCCCAAGGCAGGATTTTAGAGCCTCGCCCAGCCCCATGTCCGAGCCTCAGACTGATCCCACAAAGCCTCAAACTCAGGTCGCAAACGAGCAGCAGTACGATGCTGCTCAGATCGATAAATTGGAGGGCCTGGAGGCGGTCCGGAAGCGCCCCGGGATGTACATCGGCGATCCCGACGAGCGAGGTTTACACCATTGCGTCTTCGAGGTGCTCGATAACTCTATCGACGAGCATCTCGCGGGCTATTGCTCGCGGATCAAAGTGGCCATTCATGTCGATGGTTCCATCTCCGTGGCCGACAACGGCCGCGGGATTCCGGTCGATATCCACCCTAAGTTTGGCATTCCCGCGGTAGAGCTGGTGCTCACCAATCTGCACGCTGGCGGCAAGTTTGGCCAAGGTGCCTATAAATACTCCGGCGGCTTGCACGGCGTCGGCGCGAAGTGCGTTAACGCGTTATCGGATTGGTTCAAGGCTGAGGTTTTCCGCGGTGGAAAGGTTCACGCCATTTCGTTCGAACGCGGTCGTACCACCCAGCCACTTCAAGTCATTGGTGAAGTGGATCCAGGGCGTACGGGCACGACGATTACCTTTTTCCCGGATGCGACGATCTTTGTCGATACGATCGAATTCAAATTCGACCGCCTTGCCACCCGCTTGCGGGAACTCGCATTCCTCAATCCGGGCCTCACCATCGACCTTGAGGACGAACGCCCTGAGTCTGCGAAAAAGGGCACGTTTTTCTACAAGGAGGGCATCATCGAATTCGTCCGGCAACTCGGTGAGAACAAGACCCTCGTCCACGACGAGCCTGTGGTGCTCAACGGCAAGCGACAGATCGAACTCGACTACGACGGCAAGCAGTCGCAGGAGGATGTCTTTGCCGATGTCGTCTTCCAGTATAACGACTCTTACAACGACCAGATCCTTTGCTTCGCCAACTCGATTCCGAATGCGGATGGCGGCACGCACTTGACGGGTTTCCGTACCGCGCTGACCCGCAGCATCAACCAGTACGCCAAGGCGAACAAAATCCTTAAGGATAAGGACGCCGCTCTCACCGGCGATGATGTCCGCGAAGGTCTGGTATGCGTGATCTCGGTGAAGATGCCGAGCCCGCGTTTCTCGTCACAGACCAAAGGCAAGCTGGTGAACTCCGAGATCGAAGGCGTCGTGTCGTCGATCGTGTATGAGGGCCTCGTCCAGTTCTTCGATGAGAACCCTGCCATCGCCAAGCGCATCATCGAGAAATCGCTGAACGCCGCCCGCGCCCGTGAAGCCGCACGCAAGGCCCGCGAGACGGTTCGTAAGTCCGCTCTTTCCGGCGGTGGTTTGCCCGGCAAGCTAGCCGACTGCTCCGAGCGAGATCCCGCGAAGTCCGAGCTCTATATTGTCGAGGGTGACTCCGCGGGTGGTTCCGCCAAGCAGGGACGCGATCGCCGCACTCAGGCGATCCTCCCACTGCGCGGAAAACTCATCAACGTCGAGAAAGCCCGTCTTCACCGCGCACTTCAAAACAAGGAAATCCAGAACCTGATCACCGCCATTGGCGCGGGCATCGGGGATGGCGAGCAGGAGGGTTCGTTCATCATCGACAAGGTTCGCTACCACAAGGTCGTCATCATGACCGATGCCGACGTGGATGGCTCCCACATCCGGACTCTCTTGCTGACCTTCTTCTGCCGTCACATGCCCGAACTGGTAAAACGCGGCTACCTCTACATCGCGCAGCCACCGCTTTACCTCGTGACCCGCAAGAAGCGCTCGGAGTACGTGCAGGATAACGATCAGCTCAACAAGATTCTCATCGAGCTGGGTTCCAGCGAAGTCGAACTGCGCACCCGGGATCAATCGCGAAGCTTCTCTGCGGAGGAGCTTAAATCCATCCTTGAGAATCTTTCGGCGCTGTCTCGTTACTCAACTTCCATTGAGGGCAATGGCGGCCGTTTCAAAGACTACCTCGCCGCCCGTCACGATGGTCGCTTGCCGGAGTATATGGTTCGCGTTCGCATCGGTAACGACGAGAGCGTTCTCTATTTCTCCGACGAAGAGGCCTTGCGCGCATACTCTTCGGAAAACCGCGACCTTCGTCTTTTCGACGAGCCGCTGGGTGAAGAAGAGCAGGCCGCTCACACCGGGCCTTCGCGCCGCGCCAACCTCCACGAGCTCCACGAGTCCCACGCGATCGCCAAGATTTTTGCCCGCCTCAATGAGTGCGGCATCGATACTGCGAAGTTCTCCGATGACGACACTCCGCTCTTCGAATTGCTCGAAGGCGACGGCGAAAAGCAGAAGATCCATCCGGTATTCTCTTTGCCGGAAGTCTTGGTCCGAGTGCTGGAAATCGCCAGCCGCGGCGTCCAAATCAAGCGCTTCAAGGGTCTTGGTGAAATGAACGCCAAGCAGCTTTTCGAAACGACCATGGACCCGGAAACCCGTCAGTTCCTCCGTGTCCGTTTGGACGAGGACAACGCGGTGGAAGCCGACAAAATGTTCGACGTTCTCATGGGCGATATCGTCGAGCCGCGCAAACGGTTCATCGAGGACAATGCGCTCAATGTCCGCAACCTGGACGTTTGATCGTTTCCGCCATCGCCCTCTTTTCTTTCTGACCCCTGATCTCCGATCACCGGCCACCCCATGTCTCAGGATTCTATCAAGCCCATCAACGTCGCCGAGGAACTTTCGAACTCCTTCCTGGAGTACTCGATGTCGGTCATTATTTCGCGCGCCTTGCCCGATGTTCGCGACGGACTCAAGCCGTCTCAACGTCGCGTGCTTTACGCCATGCGCCAACTCGGCGTGACGCCCGGCAAGGCCCACGTGAAGTGCGCCAAGATCGTCGGTGAAACGATGGGTAACTACCATCCGCACGGCGACCAATCGATTTACTCGACCCTCGTCAACATGGGTCAACCGTGGTCGATGCGCGAGATGTTGGTCGATGGCCAAGGTAACTTCGGCTCAGTCGAAGGCGATGCCGCGGCATCCATGCGATATACGGAAGCCCGGCTTCATCACCTTGGCATGGCGATGATGGAGGATCTCGACAAGGACACCGTCGAGTTTCAGCCGAACTACGACGGTTCCCAAGAAGAGCCTTCCGTTTTGCCTTCCGCTTTCCCGAACTTCCTCGTGAATGGCGGAACCGGCATCGCGGTCGGCATGGCGACCAACCTTGCGCCGCACAATCTCGGTGAAGTCATCGACGGCATTTGCGCGCAGATCGACCACCCGGAGATCACGCTGCCCGAGCTGATGCAGTATATTAAGGGACCGGACTTTCCCGTTTCTTGTGAAATCCGCGGCATCCGTGGCATTGAAGATTATTTCCGCACCGGACGTGGTTCGATGCGCCTTCGAGGTAAGGTCGAGATCGAGGAAAACGAGGGCGGCAGGTCGCTTATCGTGATCCGTGAGGTTCCCTACGGCGTGAATCGTGCCGTGCTGCAGGAGCGCATCGCCGAACTGGTCAACGAGAAGACGCTGACCGGCATTTCCGGGATGCGTGACCTCTCGGATGAAGAGACTCGCATCGAGATCGAATTGAAGCGCGACGCCCGGCCGCAGGTCGTGGTCAATCAGCTCTTCAAGCTCACCGCGCTGGAGACATCCTTCAGCGTGAACATGTTGGCGATTCACAAGAATCGTCCGAAGCAGCTTTCGCTCAAAGAGGCGATCGACGCCTACATCGAACACCGCCGCGAGGTGATCATCCGGCGGACCCGTTTCCTGTTAGGAAAAGCGGAGGAGCGCGCCGAGCTGCTCGAAGCCTTCCTGCTCGCACTCGGTCACCTTGATGACTTCATCAAGATCATCCGCGACTCGAAGAACCGGGACGAAGCGCGCGAACGCCTGGCCGCATACCAATTCTCCACCGCCACGGCGGAAGGTCTCGGCATTCTCATCCGCTCGCAGGTCGCGGTGCAGGGCGACCGCTACGTCTTCAGCGAGCGCCAGGTCAATGCCATCCTCGAACTCCGTCTCTATCAGCTCACCGGCCTGGAACGCGACAAGGTGAAGGGCGAGTACGACGAGATCCTGGAGACCATCAAGGACTTGCTCGACATCTTGGCCCGCGAGGAACGCGTGCTTAGCATCATCAAGGATGAGCTTCGCGCGATCCGCGAAAAGCACGCCACGCCTCGCAAGTGCCCGATTCTCGCCGAAGCCGGCGAGATCGCCATGGAAGAGCTCATCGCCAACGACGCGATGATCGTCACTCTGTCCCATCGCGGTTACGTCAAGCGCACGCCCGCCAGCGAATACCGCCTGCAAGGACGCGGCGGCAAGGGGCTCAAGGGCATGGAGACGAAGGCCACCGGCAAAGACCAGGCGAACGACTTCATCGAGCATCTCTTCAGCGTGCAGGCGCACGACTACCTGCTGTTCTTCACGAACACCGGGCGCGTCTATGTGGAGCGCGTGTATGAATTGCCCGAAGGCTCCCGCACCTCGACGGGGCGGAGCATTCGCAACGTGCTCGATTTGAAGCCCGAGGAAAAAATCGCCGCGCTGCTTCGCCTGGAACGCCGAGTGGACGAGAAGGGCGACGACATCACGTTCCGTGAGGATGCCGGCTTCGTTTTCTTCGCTACTCGCAGCGGCAAGGTGAAGAAAACCGCGCTGCACGATTTCCGCAACTACCGCAAGGCCGGTCTGACCGCGATCATCTTGGAAGAAGCCAACGAACTCATTGGGGTGCGCCTCACCTCGGGTTCCGACGAGATCGTCTTGGTGACCCACGAAGGGATGAGCCTGCGCTTCCACGAAGACGACACCCGTTCGATGGGCCGCGCGTCCGCAGGGGTGATGGGTATTCGCCCGGTAGAAGGGGACTTCGTGGTCGGCCTCGCCTTGGTCACCCAAGGTTCCACTTTGCTAGTCGCCTCGGAAAACGGTCTCGGAAAGCGAACGGCGTTCGACGAATACCGGAAGCAAACGCGCGGCGGCAAAGGCATCATCACGATGAAAGTGACCGACAAGACCGGCCCAGTGGTCGGTGCGGTGACGGTCACCGAGGAGGATGAGCTGATGTTGATGACCTCCACCGGCCAGAGCATCCGCATCCGGGTGGCCGAAATCCGGGAAACCGGCCGCAACGCCCAAGGGGTGAAATTGCTCACCTTGAAGGAAGGCGAAAAACTGCAGGATATTTCCAAGGTCATCGCCGACGGTGACGACGCCGGAGCGGGTCGGGACGAAGCCGCCACGGGTGACGAACCGGTCGAGGGCGAAGAATCCTGACGCGGGGTTCCATTCCCGGAGGGGATTTCAAAAGGGGCGGGGAGCAATTCCTCGCTCCTTTTTTCGTCCAAAAACAGGGCCGGACCGCGCAAAAGCTGGACATTGACGCCCCGGAATCCGCATGCACAATCGCGCCGCCGGGCGGCGAGCTTGCCCGCCGGGCCTTTGCCACCAATCGCCGCAAGGCACCCTAATCATCATGACCACCATCGCCATCAACGGCTTCGGGCGCATCGGGCGCCTCGTGTTCCGCGCCCTCGTCGAGCAGGGCCACCTCGGCAGCACCTTCAACGTCGTCGCCGTCGGCGACATCGTTCCGGCCGACAACCTGGCCTACCTGCTCAAGTACGACTCCACGCAGGGCAAGTTCAACGGCACGGTCTCTTCGAAAAAATCCAAGCCGGAGCTTGAAGAAGATGATGTGCTCGTGGTCAACGGCCATGAGATCAAGGTCGTGAGCGCTCGCGCTCCGGAAGGTCTTCCTTGGAAGGATCTCGGCGTCGAGGTCGTGATCGAGTCGACCGGTCTCTTCACCGCCGCCGACAAGGCCCGCGGTCACATCACCGCCGGTGCCAAGAAGGTCATCATTTCCGCTCCGGCTTCGGGCGAAGATGGCACCTTCGTGGTGGGCGTCAACGACGACCTCTACGATCCGGCCAAGCACCACATCATCTCCAACGCGAGCTGCACCACCAACTGCCTTGCTCCGATCGTGCATGTCCTCCTCAAGGAAGGTTTCGGCATCGAGGAAGGTCTGATGACCACGATCCACTCCTACACCGCGACCCAGAAGACCGTCGACGGTCCGTCCAAGAAGGACTGGAAGGGTGGCCGTAGCGCGGCGATCAACATCATTCCGTCGACCACCGGCGCCGCCAAGGCCGTCGCGCTGGTTTGCCCGGAAGTGAAAGGCAAGCTCACCGGCATGGCGTTCCGCGTGCCGACGCCGACCGTTTCCGCCGTCGACCTCACCGTCAAGACCACCAAGGAAACCTCGCTCGCCGAAATCAAGGCGGCGATCAAGAAGGCGGCCGACACCTACCTCAACGGCGTCCTCGCCTACACCGAAGACGAAGTGGTTTCGACCGACTTCATCCACGACTCGCATTCGTCGATCTTCGACGCGAGTTCGTCGATCGAACTCAACTCCACCTTCTTCAAGCTGGTGAGCTGGTATGACAACGAGTGGGGCTACTCCAACCGCGTCATCAACCTTCTATTCGACGTCGTGAAGAAGGGTCTCTGATCCGGATTCCAACCTTTCACGTTTTGAAAACGCCCGGCCGCATCGGCCGGGCGTTTTTTTCTTTTCCGGGGTCGATCTCCGAAATGGCTCAATCGGCTCACGATGTGGAGGTTGCGGGGCTGCGTTGATGGCGCTTTTTGCATCGGAAACATCGCCCCTTCCGGCTTAGCCCGGGCTTGACTTCGACCCTCCGCTCGGGCGGGATTCCCGCCCCATGGCTAAACTCTCGATTCGGGATCTCGACGTACAAGGCAAGGAAGTGCTCATGCGTGTGGACTTCAACGTCCCGCTCAAGGACGGCGTGATCACCGACGACACCCGTATCCAAGCCGCCGTGCCCTCGATCAAGCACCTGATCGCCGGTGGCGCGAAACTCGTGCTTTGCTCGCACCTCGGTCGCCCGAAAGGCGCCGAAGCGAAATACTCGCTCGCTCCCGCCGCCGCGCGTTTGAGCGAAACCCTCGGCCAGGAAGTGAAGCTTGCGCCGGATTGCATCGGCGCCGAAACCGCCGCTCTGCGCGCCGGTCTTCAGCCGGGCCAAGTGCTCCTTCTGGAAAACACCCGCTTCCATGCCGAGGAAGAAGAGAACGTCGCCAGCTTCGCGAAGGAACTCGCCGGCAGCGCGGAAATTTACGTCAACGACGCGTTCGGCACCGCTCACCGCGCCCACGGTTCGACCGAAGGCGTGACCCATTTCGTCGCGAAGAGCGCGATGGGTTTCCTGATGGAACGCGAACTCGAATACCTCGTCGGTAAGCTTGAAAACCCGGAGCGCCCGTTCCTCGTCATCATGGGCGGCGCGAAGGTTTCCGACAAAATTCTCGTCATCAACGCGCTGATGGAAAAGGCCGACGCCTTCCTCATCGGCGGCGCGATGGCCAACACCTTCCGCAAGGCGCAGGGCTACCACACCGGCAACAGCCGCGTCGAAGCCGACAAGCTCGACCTCGCGCTCGACATTCTCAAGAACGCGGAAGCCAAGGGCGTTCGCTTCCTTCTTCCGGCCGACACCCGCGTCACGCAGGAGTTCAAGGAAGGCGCCGAAACCAAGTGCACCGCTCCTTACGAAAAGGGTGGTGAAACTCCGGACGGCTGGGAAGGCATCGATATCGGCGACGTCGCGATCGGCGAGTTCGTCGAGGAAGTCGCCAAGGCGAAAACCATCCTCTGGAACGGCCCGATGGGCGTGTTCGAACTCGACAGCTTCGCCAAGGGCACCAAGGCGATCGCCGAAGCTCTCGCCGCGAACACCGGCGTGACGATCGTCGGCGGTGGCGACTCGGTGACGGCCGTGAACAAGTTCGGCCTCGACGACAAGATGACCTTCATCTCCACCGGCGGTGGCGCGTCGCTCGAACTGCTCGAAGGCAAGCAATTGCCCGGCGTCGCCGCGCTTTCCGAAGCCTGATTTTTTGACCTCATCCAGCGCGGGCGATCCTCCGATCGTCCGCGCTTTTTTCCCTCCATCCACCACTATGTTTCGTAAACCGATTTTCGCCGCCAACTGGAAGATGAACAAAGGCCCCTCGGAAACCGAGGACTTCGTGAAGAGCTTCCTTTCCAAGGCTCAAAACCAATCGTTCGCCTCCGACGTGGTGATCGCTCCGCCGTTCATCTCGTTGCCGAAATTGAGCGAAGTGCTCAATGGCAACCACGGCATCGAAGTAGCGGCGCAGAACTGCTCGCAGTTCGATTCCGGTGCCTACACCGGCGAAGTCAGCGTGATGATGCTGCGCGAGCTTCACGTGCACTACGTGATCATCGGTCACAGCGAGCGGCGTTCGCTCTACGGCGAAACCGACGCCATCATCAACGCGAAGCTCAAGAAGGCGCGCGAAACGAATCTCCGCCCGATCTTCTGCATCGGCGAAACGTTGGAAGAACGCGAAAGCGGCTGCTTGGAATCCGTGCTCCGCACCCAGATCACCGAAGGCCTGAAGGACCTGACGGAAAAGGACCTAGCGGAAATTGTCGTCGCCTACGAACCCGTCTGGGCGATCGGCACCGGCGTGACGGCCACTTCCGAGCAAGCTCAGGAAGCGCACGCGTTCGTCCGCTCGGTGATTGCCGAACTCTACGGCACCGACCCGGCTGCCAAAGTCCGCATCCAATACGGCGGCAGCGTGAAGCCCGGCAACGCCGCGGAACTGATGGCCTGTCCGGACATCGATGGCGCGTTGATCGGCGGTGCCTCGCTCGATCCGCAAAGTTTCCTCGATATCATCCGCAACGGCAGCTCCGCCGAGTAAGCCTTTGATTTTCAAAGGCCGCTTCCTTCAGGGGAGGCGGCCTTTTTTTGCCGCAAAGAAGCGCAGAAACGACGCAAAAAGTTCCGATGCGGGGAACCTTCCCACATTCGCGATTTATTCTCCTTCTGCGTTTTTTGTGACTTTTTGCGGCTGAAAAATTCGCATTCATTTTCCGCCCATGTCCGACGTCCCGACCGCCGCCGCCTCCCAACATTTGGAAACCATCGCCCGGGAAACCGGACTCAACGCCCGCTCGGTCGCCGCCACCGCCAAGCTCCTCGCGGAAGGCGCGACGGTTCCGTTCATTTCCCGCTATCGTAAGGAACAGACCGGTTCGCTCGACGAAGTCCAGATCGCCACGATCCGCGATCGCATGGTCCAGCTCGCGGAACTCGACTCGCGTCGCTCGGCGATCGTGAAGTCGCTCGAAGAGCGTTCGCTGCTCACGCCGGAGCTGAAGAAGAAGGTGGAAGCCGCCGCCACGCTCACCGCGCTCGAAGACGTGTTCGCGCCGTTCCGGCCGAAGCGCCAAACGCGCGCGACGAAGGCGAAGGACCGCGGCCTCGAACCGCTGGCGGATTGGATTTTCGAAAATCAAAACGGCGACCCGTCGGAGGAAGCGGCGAAATTCGTCGACGCGGAAAAAGAAGTCCCGACGCTCGAAGACGCGCTCGCCGGTGCGCGCGACATCATCGCCGAACGCGTGGCCGACGACGCCGCGTTGCGCGGTCGCGCTCGCAAGCGTTACGAGGAAGAGTCGACCGTTTCGTCGAGGGTGATGTTCGGTAAAGACGAAGACGCCGAAGCCGCGAAATTTCGCGATTACTTCGAGTGGAGCGAGCCGTTCCAATCCATCCCGTCGCACCGCATGCTGGCGATTCGCCGCGGTGAAAAAGAAGGCTTCCTGCTCATGCGTGTGGAAGTGCCGCTTGAACGCATCACCGGTCTCGCGATGGGCGAGTGGGTGAGTGGTTCCGGCAAGTGCGCCGATCAAGTGCGCCTCGCGGTGGAGGACGGCTGCAAGCGCCTGCTCATGCCGTCGATGGAAACCGAGATGCGTTTGCTCGGCAAAAAGCGCGCGGATGAAACCGCGATCCAGGTCTTCGCCGAAAACCTCCGCGAACTCCTGCTCGCTTCGCCGTTGGGTGAAAAGCGCATGCTCGCCATCGACCCAGGCTTCCGCACCGGTTGCAAAACCGTCGTGCTCGATCGCTCCGGCAAGCTCCTCCACCACACGGTGATTCACCCGACCGCTGGCTCGAACACCCAGCTCTATGAAGCTGCGAAGGAGATCGTTGAGCTGATCAAAAAATTCGACATCGAAGCCATCGCCATCGGCAACGGCACCGCCAGCCGTGAGACCGAGGCGTTCGTGAAGAAACTCAAACTGCCGTCGTCGATTCCGGTCGTGATGGTGAACGAAAGCGGCGCCTCCATTTACTCCGCGTCGGAAGTCGCTCGCGAAGAATTCCCCAATCACGACGTCACCGTGCGCGGCGCGGTCAGCATCGGCCGACGTCTGATGGACCCGCTCGCCGAGCTGGTGAAAATCGATCCGAAGGCGATCGGCGTCGGTCAGTACCAGCACGATGTCGACCAGCGCGCGCTCAAGGCCAGCCTCGACGACACCGTGATCAGCTCGGTCAACGCTGTCGGCGTCGAACTGAACACCGCGTCGAAAGAGCTGCTTTCCTACGTCTCCGGCCTCAACCGCACGCTCGCCGAAAACATCGTCAGCTATCGCAACGAAAACGGCGCGTTCGCATCCCGCGCCGCGTTGAAGAAAGTCCCGCGTCTCGGCGACAAAGCGTTCGAGCAAGCCGCCGGCTTCCTGCGTGTGCGCGGCGGCGAGCATCCGCTCGATTCCTCGGCCGTCCACCCGGAGCGCTATCCCTTGGTCGAACGCATGGCCGCCGACCTCGGTTGCAACGTCGGCGATCTGATCGGCAACGAAGCGCTGCAGAAGAAACTCGACCTGCAAAAATACGTCGATGCCGAGGTCGGTTTGCCGACGTTGAAGGACATCCTCGCCGAGCTTTCCAAGCCCGGCCGTGACCCGCGCAAACAGTTCGAGTTGTTCTCCTTCGCCGAGGGTGTCGAAAAAACCTCCGACCTTTCGCCCGGGATGAAATTGCCCGGCATCGTCACCAACGTCACCGCCTTCGGCGCGTTCGTCGACATCGGCGTGCACCAGGACGGCCTCGTTCACGTCAGCCAGCTCGCCGACCATTTCGTTCGCGACGCCTCTGAAGTCGTGAAGGTTGGCCAAAAGGTCCAGGTCACCGTCGTCGAGGTCGACCTCAAGCGGAACCGCATCGCGCTTTCGATGAAGTCGAAGCCGGAAATGGAAAACCGCCGCAGCGCCCCCGGCGACCGCGACAACAACCGTGGCGGCGGCAACCGCAGCTTCCAATCCCGCGACTCCCGCCCACAGCAGGGTGGGGGCGGCGACTGGTTCAGCCAAGCCATGTCGCAAGCGAAGAAAAAGTAGCACAGCCGGATTGGTATCCCGAAAGGGATGGCAGCAGCAGTAGCCGGTGGTCGAGGAGCGCAGCGACGACTACCACCGGATACAGCGCCCCCCTACGGTTCGACCCCGAAGGGCGTCGCAGCCGTGCTGGCACCCGCTACGGGGTGCGAATATCCGTACGGGCGGTTTTCCGATGATGTCGCTTCGCTCAATCACCGGCTACTTGATCGGCAATGCCTCCGGCATTCAGACCGAACGTTCCTCTGTCTCCAGCGTGGCTCTCTTTCCTCGATTGAAGAGGAACCACGGATGAACACCGATGAACGCGGATTTTGAATCAGGAAGGCAGGAATTTCAGGAAGGGAAGGGGATGCCCGGGATTTCTTTCCTCACTTCCTGCTTTCCTCATTCCAACTTCTTCCATCCGTGTTTATCCGCGTTCATCCGTGGTTCTCTTTCTCTTGATTCACCGGCGGCACCACCTCCTGCCGCTCATAGAAAACCAGTCCTACCCGTTCGATGTGCTCCCTGAGGCCGGCGTGGTCGAGCTTCTCGAACACCGACAAGTCGATCATGTAGGGCAATAGCAGATCATCCAGCTCGTTCTCGATCAGCACCATCTCCCGGAAGTCCAGTTGTTCGCCATGCAGGGTGAGATCGATGTCGGAACCCTTTCGGTAGTTCCCTTTAGCGCGGGAGCCATACAACACCGCTTTCGCCACTCGTGGATGGCGGGAAAAGACTCCTTGGATTTTCTCCACGGCCGCCGCGGGCAGGCCATGATTCACGACGCTTCCTCCTTTTCGTGGAGCATAAAGCGGCGTTGGAACGCATCGAACGCGGACACGTAGTCGGAAAGCACAGCCTGCACGATTTCTTCGGCCACCTCTTCGTTATAAGTGTGGGACGACGCATTCCGGTGATCGATCATCTTCATCCAGATTTCGCCATCTTCGATCAGTTCGGCGGCAAAGGCCGCGCGCGTGGCGTCCCGTGAACCATAGAGCTTCACCGTGGCACCGTGGACCGTGAGAAAATCCTTCAGAGTGTTCCAGGCCAGTTCATGCGTGAACTCGAAAGCCTGGATCAGTCCCTGCTGTTCCAAATCGGTTAGCTCCCGTTCTTTCGCCAGCTCGGCCGCTTGGCCCAGCCTGGCGAAAGCTCGCTTGAAATTATCAAAGCGTTGGACCCAGCGGATGTCCGGCGAACTCATGACTGAACCGTAGCGAGGGCGGATAGATGGGAAAATCCAAATCTCGGCTCACACTCCTGCCTGTCGCTGCGCCTCGCACTTCCTCGATTGAAGAGGAACCACGGATGAACACCGATGAACGCGGATTTTGAATCAGGAAGGCAGGAATTTCAGGAAGGGTAGAGCCAAAGTTTTCTCATCCCCAAGCTCCTCCAATCCGTGTTTATCCGCGTTCATCCGTGGTTCTCTTCCTCTGAATTCCCGGCGAGTCAGTTCCGCAAAGTCGGCTTTCCTCGATTAAAGAGGAACCACGGATGAACACCGATGAACACGGATTTCAAATCAGGAAGGCGGGGATTTCAGAAAGGGGAGGGAGCAAAGTTTCTCTCATCCCCAAGCACTTTCTGATCCGTGTCCATCCGCGTTCATCCGTGGTTCTCTTCTCTGAATCAAAAAACGGGTGACTGGACACCTCCGATCACCCGTCGCCATTGGCTCACGCAGTCAGTTCCCTTACGGCGCGACGGTCACTTCCAGCACCGGGCTGAAGCTCGGTTGCGGCGTATCGCCATCCAGATAGCACGCGCGGTATTCGCGGCCTTCCGGCTGGAATGGCGTTCCAAGCGGCCGGGTGTCCACGAAGGGGCTGTGCAAATCGATCCCGATGTCCGTCCACTCGCCGCCTTTCGCGCGGCTCTGGAACCGTACTCCGCTCCAGCCCGCCTTGTTCCAACCGATCGTCACGGCCCCCGCCGTCGCGTGAGTCAGGCTGATCGTCGGCGCATCCGGGTAGTTGGTGACGGAACTCTGCAGGCCGAGATCCAGGCCGATCGCCTCGGTATAGGCCGGGCGGGTCTTGATCACCTGGATCAGCTTGCGCAAACGGGTGAGCACCCCGGCAGGCACCGGCACCGGGTAGGCAGGCGGCGGCACGCTGCCCGGCAAGCTCGTCGGCGCGGGCAACAGTGGATCGCCGTTCAGGATGAAATTCTTATATTCCACCGTCGCCGACTGAGTCTGGCGGACATAGGGGATGCGGACGTTGAGGAGATAAATCACGTAATCGATTTCGGCCTGGGTTTGCTCAACCTCGGGCACGGTAAGGCCGAGGGTGGTAGCATACTGGGCGAGCTTCTGACCGAAGTTGGTCAACCAAGGAACCAGTTCGCTTTCGATACGGGGAATAGGGCCAGCCATTGCTTTCGAATGTTTTAATTGGGGTCACCGCGGAATCAGTTCTTCGCCGGGCTGTCATGCGGTTTCTAACAGACAAACGGATGGGTGTTTTCCTAATCGAGAAGTTGTGTCAGTCGAGTGATAAGTGACGGTCGCAATCAGTTGGAGGAGTTGTGTCCGGTTTTGCTTCCGTTCGTCTTTCGCTCCTCGTCCGAAGCGATCCGCCGTGGGGCGAAACCGATCCGCCGTCAGGCGAAACCGATCTGCCGTCAGGCAAAACCAATCTGCCGTCAGGCAAAACCAATCTGCCGCCGGGCAGAACCAATCCGCCGTCGGGCGAAACCAATCTGCCGTCGGGCGAAACCAATCTGCCGTCGGGCAGAACCAATCTGCCGTCGGGCAGAACCAATCTGCCGTCGGGCAAAACCAATCTGCCGTCGGGCAAAACCGATCTGCCGTCGGGCGAAACCAGTCTGCCGTCGGGCGAAAGCAATCCGCCACCGGGCAAAACCGATCCGCCCGCCGCCGAAGTCATATGCCTGGATTCGGGATTTCAAACGCGGGGGGAGATCGTTAGAACCTCGCCCATGTCCTCCCTTGCCACTGATCTGGAAGAATTCGTCGCCTACGTGCACCAACACCTGACCGGCGACGAAAAGGGCGAGGCGGCGGATTACCTCGACCGCTTGTTCCGGGCCTTCGGTCATAAAGGGATCAAAGAGGCCGGAGCCAGCCGGGAAACCCGGGTTGCGAAAAAGGGGGGAGGGAAGGGGAAAAACTACATTGATCTACTGTGGCCGGAGCGCGTGGTGATCGAAATGAAATCCCGCAGCCAGAAGCTGGAGCGGCATTACGACCAACTCTTCGACTACTGGGCGCACATCGTCCCGCATCGGCCGCCCTACGCGATCCTTTGTAACTTCGACGAAATCTGGATCTACGATTTCAACCAGCAGCTCTTCGATCCGGTAGACAAGATTTCGTTAACCGAGCTGCCGCAGCGGTCCGCTGCGTTGGCGTTTCTGCTGCCGAAGGCTGGCAAGCCGCTGTTCCACAACAACCGGGTCGAGGTCACGCGGAAGGCCGCCGCCAAGCTGGCGGAACTTTTCAACGCCTTGCGAGCACGTGGAGAGGACCGCGAACGAGCCCAGCGTTTTGTTCTCCAGATTCTGGTCACGCTGGTCTCGGAGGACATGCAACTCCTCCCGGACTATTTGCTCACCCGGCTGATCTACGAGTGCCGCGACGCAGATGGAAATTCCTACGATCTGCTCGGCGGCTTGTTCCGCCAGATGAATACCGAGGCCCCCGCGCGCGGCGGGCGTTTTCAAGGCGTGCCTTACTTCAACGGGGGGCTCTTCGCCGCGATCGATCCGGTGGAACTCACCCCGAACGAGATTCACATCCTGGCCGAAGCCGCGGACTTTGACTGGTCGATGGTGAAACCGGAAATCTTCGGCACTCTGTTCCAATCCAGCATGGATGCCGACGAGCGCCATGCCTTCGGCGCGCACTTCACTAGCGAGTTCGACATCCGTAAGGTCGTCGGCCCCACCATCGTCCGCCCGTGGCGGGAGAGAATGGAGGCGGCTTGGAACAAGGTCGGCAAACTCAAGGAAGTCCTTCGCGACCTGCGCCTCTACCGCGTCCTCGACCCCGCCTGCGGCTCCGGAAATTTCCTCTACGTCGCCTACCGCGAGTTGAAGCGCTTGGAGCGCGAGATCCTGCTGCGCCTCTCCGAGATCAGCAAAGGCGAGCCGCTGGAAACCGCCGTCTCGATCCATCAGTTTTATGGCCTCGACATCCAGCCGTTCGCGGTGGAACTGGCCAAGGTCACTCTGATGCTGGCGAAGGAGCAGGAGGTGAAAGAAGCCGCCAAGCTACAGGACAGCGAGGGTCTGCTCGTTCTCGAGAAGCCGCTCCCGCTCGACAACCTCGACAAGAATATCCTCTGCACCGACGCGTTGTTCGCCGAGTGGCCGAAAGCGGACGCGATCGTGGGCAATCCACCGTACCAAAGTAAGAACAAGGCTCAAAAGGAAATGGGGGCAGCCTACATGAGCAAGCTACGGGATGCCTTTCCCGGGGTCCCGGGGCGTGCCGACTTCTGCGTTTATTGGTTCAAGAAGGCTCACGATTTGCTCGTTGAAGGGGGACGAGCAGGGTTAGTCGCTACCAACACCATTCGGCAGAATTATTCGAGGGAGGGAAGTTTGGACTACATTCTCGCCGAGGGAGGGACGATCACCGAGGCGGTGTCCACCCAAGACTGGTCAGGGGACGCAGCTCTTAGTGTGTCGATCGTCAATTGGGTGCGCGGCACTGATGCTGGGGAGAAAACCCTGATTTTCCAGCGATTGGAGAAGAAGAACAAGCCATGGGAAAGTTATTCGCTGCCCGTGATCAATTCTTCGCTATCCGTAGGGACTGACGTCGGAAGTGCCGTGCGTCTTACCTCGAACATGTACTCTGCCGCATGTTTCCAAGGTCAAACCCACGGGCATGAGGGATTTCTGCTTTCGCGGGAAGATGCTCATTCAATGCTGAAAGAAGATCCGGCGAGCAAAGATGTCCTATTTCCGTTTCTTACGGCAGATGAAATGATCTCAAATCCCCAGTCGGCCCCAAATCGTTACGTAATCGATTTTCAGCCGAGGGATGTGTTTGAGGCGAATAAATACAAATCTGCATTCGACCAGATCAAGGGAACGGTATTGCCCGCGAGAGAAAAGGCCGCAGCGGAGGAAGTGGAGAGAAATAAATCTCTCCCAGCGGGGAAGAAGGGAAATCAACATCACGCCAATTTCCTAAAAAGATGGTGGTTGCTTTCCTATGGTCGCGGCGAGCTCATCGCGCGTATCAAAACGCTCCCTCGCTACATCGTGTGCGGTCAGGTTACGAAACGGCCCATATTCGATTTCGTCTCTTCATCAATCCGACCTAATGCCGCTTTAATCGTATTTCCGATGGCGGATGATTACAGCTTTGGAGTCCTCCAATCTGGCCTCCACTGGGAATGGTTCACCGCTAAGTGTTCTACCTTGACCGAGCGTTTCCGCTACACGAGCGACACTGTCTTCGACACCTTTCCGTGGCCGCAATCGCCGACGGGGGCGCAAATCGAAGCGGTGGCGAAAGAAGCCGTCGCCCTCCGCCAACTTCGCCGCGAGGTGATGGCGAAGATGGATTGGTCGCTGCGCGATCTCTACCGCACGCTCGACGAACCGGGCAGCAACCCCTTGCGCGACGCCCAAGCCAAGCTCGATGCCGTCGTCCGCGCCGCTTACGGGATGCCCAAGGACGCCGACATTCTCGCGTTCCTGCTCGTGCTGAACCAAGCCTGCGCCGCCAAGGAGGCCGCCGGTGAATCAATCACCCCGCCCGGCCTGCCGCTTCCCGCCAGTGAGCATGCGGCCTTCATCACCGAAGATTGCATTAGTCCTTCGTAGGTTGAGTCCCTCCTTGAGCGCGAATTCAATAGAATATTGCTAATAGTAGATGATCGTTTGATGAGTTTCTTTTCATATACACCGCCCGATCCTCTTCCAGAAGTGCCGGTAGAGGAAGCGGCCGATCCCAATTCTGGAAAATCGCTTAGCGACAATTTTTGTAAAGCTCGTAAGAGCTTGGTGGTTCTCGCTGCTATAGGCATTGCGTGGGCTGGGGCCCAGCTTGTTGCAGACCCAAGCATTGAAGTGGGTAAAGTTTCATTGCGGTTCGATAATGCATCTATTCCTGTTATCTTGGGTGTCCTTCTCGTTTATTTTTTGTATCGCTGGGTTTACGAGTTCGCGATCATGGATAGGGAGGTTCGCCGCTGGGCACCTGCTCAATTTGACTTCAGGGTTGTTTCGGTAATCGCTCGATTCGCTATTCTTGCTGTCAGCGCGGGCGCGCTTCAACGTTCGCTTTGGACGGTTTCGCTCTTGCTAGGATTGCTGGTGCTGTTGGCGTTGGGCATTTTGGTATTAACCCTTGCTCTTACTTTCGTTACGATGCCGATACGTGTCTGGGCTCGGGAGCGTGCCGGTCGGCCTTCTGTAGCGAATGCAGCTTTTGAGGCAGTTGCATGGGCAATGTTATTTGCGATTGTAACGACTGTAGTTGGGTTTGTGAGTGGTGGCATATTGATCTACCGACATTCGTCGCTTAGTTCCCTTCTGGGGGGCGCTCCACCAAATCCGGTTGCCTACTCAGTGTTTGTCGTTGTTTTCGTTTTGGTGTTTTTAAGTCACTGGTTATTGCGGTCGCAAATTGGTGTGCTTTTCGCCCAGCGACCTGACTACCGCACCTATAGAGCTGAGGACGGATCGTTAGTGTATCAGTTTGGAGGTGGATTGGAGATGTCGTATGGTCAGACGGCAGAAAAAAACGGAATAGACCTTTCCCCGCCGGTGGGAGATGCGGGTAGTCGCGCGGGCGGGATGGAGCCATTACTCTGCTCGCCAATTGAGGGTTGTCTCGCGGGGCGGTTTCCCGGAAAACCGCCGCGGATGAAAGTTTTGGTCGTCGGCAAAGGTGGGCGCGAGCACGCGCTGGTTCGGGCGTTGGCGGAATCGCCGGGCAAACCGGAATTGTTCTGCTTCCCCGGCAGCGAGGCGATTCTGGAAATCGCCAAGCCGGTCCCGGCCGATGGCCTCGAGTCGCTGGTGGCGTGGATGAAGGCCAACGCGATCGACCTGTGCGTCGCGGGCGAGGAGAGCTACCTGGTGAAAAACGAGGGCCTCGCGAACCTTTGCGAGCAGGAAGGCATTCCGTGCTGGGGACCGCACAAGCAATCGGCCCAGCTCGAGGCGAGCAAGGAGTTCGCCAAGGAGTTCCTCTTCCGCCACCAGATCCCGACGGCGACCGTGACGGTGGTCGATACGATCGAGGAAGCCCGCGCGGCGATCGGCGGCGTTTATCCGACGGTGCTGAAGTTCGACGGCTTGGCGGCGGGCAAAGGCGTGGCGGTTTGCCCGGACGAGGCGTCGGCGGAAAGTTTCCTGAACGAGGTGCTCGTCGAGCGCCGGTTTGGCGCGGGGCGCTTGTTGGTCGAGGAATGCCTGATCGGCCCGGAAGTTTCGATTTTCGCCGCGATCGTCGACGACGGTTATCTGATTTTCACCCCCGCCCGCGACTACAAGCGGATCGGGGAAGGGGACGCGGGTCCGAACACCGGTGGGATGGGCGCGGTGGCGAGCCGTCGCTTGATCGACGCGGACCTGCTGGCGCGGATCGAAAAGGAAATCGTCGCCCCGACGGTCGCCGGTCTGAACGCCGATGGTCTGCCGTATCGCGGCTTCCTTTACTTCGGCCTGATGCTGACGCCGGACGGTCCGAAGGTGATCGAATACAACTGCCGCTTCGGAGATCCGGAGTGCCAGGCGGTGATGCCGCTGGTGACGGGGGATCTGGCGAGCTTCTGCCTGGCGGGCGCGAAGGGTGAACTGAAGCCGGACCTGATCGGTTTCGACGACGGCTGGAGCGTGTGCGTGATTCTCGCCTCCGCCGGTTATCCAGAGACGTCGCGCAACGGCGACCGGATCGAAGGGCTGGATCACGTCGAGAATGCCCGCGTTTATCACGCCGGAACGAAGAAGACCTGCGACGGCGGTTGGGAAACGAACGGCGGTCGCGTGTTGGCGGTGGTCGCCGGTGGCGCGACGCGCGAGGAAGCGGTGGCGAAGGCCCACGCGGCGACCGATCTCGTCACCTTTCCCGGAGCCCAACGCCGCCGGGACATCGGCATCATGCACTTCGTCTGATCATGAATCGTATTTTAAACGCCGACGAAATCGCGGCCGCCGTGGAAACCCTGGCGGACGCGATTCGCGAACGCACCCAGGACAAACCGATCGCCTTGATCGGCATTCGCAGCCGGGGCGATGAAGTCGCCGAGCGGTTGTGCAATCTGCTGGCCAGCGAAGACCGCGAGCTGGATCTGGGCGTGCTCGATATTTCGCTCTATCGCGACGATTTCGAGCACCTGCACGAGAATCCGACGCTGCAGGAAACCGACATCCCGTTCGCCCTCGATGGCGCGCATGTGATCCTGGTCGACGACGTGCTTTTCACCGGCCGGACCATCCGCGCCGCCCTCGACGCGTTGTCCGACTACGGTCGCCCGGCGAAAGTGGAGCTGGCCACGTTGATCGATCGCGGTCACCGTGAGATGCCGATCCAAGCGGATTACGTCGGGCTGCGGTTGGAAACCAACCGACTCGATCATGTCCACGTGTCGTTGGAGAACACCGACGGTGCCGACCAGATCGAAGTCGTCGAAAAATCACCTTCATGAGCGCGTTGCCCGAGCGGAAGAAGTCGGCTGAGGAGATCGCCCGGATGCGCGAGCAGATGGGGCTTCCTTTCGTTTCTCCCACTCCGGCCGATTCGCCCGCGCAAGAGCCGGTCGAATCGGTGCCTGCACCGGTTTCTCCGGCGAAACAGGTGAGATCACTCAAGCGCTCCGAGCGCGAGCCGGCGGGAGAGATGGGTTTGCCCGCGCCATCGCCCTCGGGATTGCCGGTCCGGCGCAGGAGCGCGGAGGAACTCGATGAGCTTCGTCGCCGCGAAAGCCTCCGTGCGCTCGCGGTGGAAACGCCTGCGCCGGTCGTCCACCTCCAAATGATGACGGCGCATTGGAGCTTGGTGGCGTTGGGCTACCTGTTGGCGATCGCCGCCGCGCTGGATGAAAAGGTTCTCGTCTGGTTGGAGAAGGTGCAGTCGCCGCTGGCGGACTTTCAAGTGGCCTTGAGCAAAGACTCCACCGCGCAGGCTCTCGGATATCTCCGCGCGTTCGGGTTCAGTGCGGGCGCGCTGTTGATCGCGCTCTTCATCGCGCTGCGTTACCCGCGTTCCCGCCATCACGCCGGATTTATCGCCGTCATCGCCGGACTTGTTCTGGTCTTCGACCTTCTCTACTACTTCCCGAACCTCAATCCGGCCCATGCCCCGTAAGGACCTGCTCGATATCGCGTCACTCGAACGGGAGGAGATCGATCACCTCCTCGACCAAGCCGTTCCCTTCAAGGAACTCTTCACCCGTTCGGTCAAAAAGGTCCCGGCGCTCAAGGGCAAATCCGTTCTCACACTGTTCTACGAGCCGAGCACGCGGACGCATTCGTCGTTCGAAGTCGCCGCGAAACGCCTTTCCGCTGACGTGACGAGTTTCGATGTCGGCAACTCTTCGATCGTCAAAGGCGAGTCAGTGCGCGAGACGGTCGAGACGCTGCAGGCGATGCGCACCGATTTCATCGTTGTGCGTCACAGCCGCTCGGGTTTGCCCGGCGCGATCGCGAAAATGACCCGCGCCAGCGTCATCAATGCTGGTGACGGTGCTCACGCGCATCCGACGCAGGCCTTGCTCGACGCGTTCACGATCCGTGAAAAATTCCCCGATCCGACGGGCAAACGCGTGTTGATCGTCGGGGACATCCTTCACAGCCGGGTCGCCCGTTCCACCAGCACGATCCTGAAAAAGCTCGGCCTTGAAGTGGCTTACCTTGGGCCGGGTTCGCTGGTGCCGAAAGTGGGTCCGGAGAATACCCTCCGCTTCACGAATTACGACGAAGCGATGAAATGGAAACCGGACATCGTTTACCTCCTGCGCGTGCAAATGGAACGCCAGGACGTCCAGTTTTTCCCGAGCCTGCGCGAGTATCACAAACTCTACGGCGTCACCGACGAACGCCTCCGTCACATCGCGGGCGAAGGTCTTTACCTCATGCATCCCGGCCCCGTGAACCGCGGCGTCGAGCTCTGCGACGCGGTGATGGACTACGAACGCACCCTCATCAACGACCAGGTGGAAAACGGCATCGCCGTCCGCATGGCCGTGCTCTACTGGCTCAAGCCCGGTGGGGAGGATTAAGAAGACAGGAAGAGGAACCACGGATGAACGCGGAGGGACACGGATTGCGTTTCGAGGTTCTCAATTCCATGAGATTGAAAACCCAAGCCTCGGCTGGAACGAATCTGATCCGTGTTAATCGGTGTTCTCCGTGGTTCTCTTTTTCTGCTTCTCAACGTCAACCGCTGCCGATTTGGAATGAACTTTGAAGAAGAACCACGGATGAACGCTGAGGGACACGGATTGCGTTTTGAGGTGGAAACCGGTGCGATCATCAATTGCGCGTTCGAGGTTCTGAATACGCTGGGGCACGGACTTCTCGAAAAGCCATACGAGAACTCGCTGTGCGTTGAGCTCGGACTGAGAGGGATTTCGTGGCAACAGCAGCCGCGCTACGATGTTCGCTACAAATCCGTGAAGGTGGGCGAATACGTCCCCGATCTAGTCGCGTTCGGATTCGTGGTGGTGGATACCAAGGTGATCGAGCGTATCACCGATCACGAACTCGGGCAGATGCTCAATTATCTTAAAATCACCGGTCACCCCGTCGGATTGATTCTGAATTTCAAACGTGGTCGCCTCGAATGGAAACGGGTTCTCAACCACACGAATCCTCTGCAAAACCCGAGCCTTCAATAGACCCCATCTGATCCGTGTTTATCCGCGTTTATCCGTGGTTCTCTTTCTACCTAATTTCATCCCGCCATGTCCTCACTTCTCATCCGCAACGCCCGCATCGTTTCCGAAAATTCTCCCGAACCGACGTTTAGCGACGTGCTGGTTGAGGATGGCGTAATCCGGTCCATCGGCTCCGCTTTAACCGCTCCGGAAGGCGCGAAGGTGATCGACGCCCGTGGTCGTTTGCTCATGCCGGCGATGTTCGACGCGCACGTTCATTTCCGTGAGCCCGGACAAGAAGCGAAGGAAACCATCGCCACCGGATCCGAAGCGGCGATCAACGGCGGCATCACTGGCATTGTGATGATGCCGAACACCAACCCGGCGATCGATTCGCCCGCGGTGGTAAAGCAGGTTCTGGAAAGCGCGGCGAAGACTTCGCGCATTCCGATTTACACCTCGGGTTGCGTGACCAAAGGCCGCCATGGCAAGGAACTCGCGGCGATCGACGGCATGCGCGCGCTTGGTGTGAAAATGCTCACGGACGACGGCGACACCACCGGCGATCCGGCGGTGCTCTATCGGGCGATGCAGTATGCCACCGAGTTCGGAATGTTCTTCGCCAGCCATTGCGAAGTCCCCGAACTGGCGGGGCCGCGCGCGCTCAACGAAGGCGCCGTTTCCTACCGGCTCGGCATCAAGGGATCGCCCGCCTGCGCCGAAGAGATCATCATTGATCGGGACATCCGTCTCGCCCACGCGACCGGCGCGCACATCCACATCCAGCACGTTTCCAGCAAACTCGGAATGGAGACGATTCGTTGGTGGAAACAACGCGGCGACGTGAAGGTCACGGCGGAAGTCGCGCCGCATCATCTTCTTTTCACCGAAGAAGACATCGGCGACTACGACACCCACTACAAAATGAACCCGCCGCTGCGTACCAAGGCCGATACCGAGGCGCTGCTGCAAGGGTTGATCGAGGGCGTCTTCGACCTCATCGCCACCGACCACGCGCCGCATACGCCGTTCGAGAAGTCGCAGGATTTCGTCAGCGCGCCGAATGGCATTACCGGTCTCGAAACGGCGTTGGTGTCGCTGTATCACTACTTCGTCGCCACTGGGAAATTCGGCTGGGACCTCGTGGTGAAACGCTACTCCTCCGAACCTCGCCGGATGATGGGCCTTGAGCCCGTGCCAGTGGAGGAAGGCAAGCCCGCCGATTTCATCCTGTTCGATCCAGAGGCGGAAACGACCTTCACGACCGAGTTTATGAAGTCGAAAAGCCGCAACACGCCGTTTCTCGACAAGACCCTCAAGGGACGCGTCGATCTCGTGGTGCTAGGGAAAGAAGTCCTTCTGGAACGCTGATCCAGATCGCTTCGACATCCCGCTTTCAAAGCCCGGTGCGCAAGTCGCCCCGGGCTTTTTCGTGGTCGGAGGGGCACGCTTGTAGGGATTTCGGTGCGATCTCCACCCGTCCAGAGCGTCCATTTCGTTGATTTAGTCCATTTCTCCGAAATTTTCTTTCGGGTCGTTTTCTTTGAAAACGAGAGGGTTGTAGCGGTTGAAGGTGTTTTTGTCGAAAATCTTTGCAGAAAGGTATTGCAGAACGGGGTCGGTTTAGGGTAGCTTGCGCCTGTCGCCGCCACGGTGCGCGACACGAGAGATTGCCAAGTCGATCTCGACGGA
>Ga0307412_10000078_pt1 | contig 94880 bp, 87 predicted proteins | sample DK1Cmetagenome_3_FD_203823 | JGI IMG/M metagenome (GOLD analysis project Ga0307412, IMG submission 203823) | Maize rhizosphere microbial communities from greenhouse at UC Davis, California, United States - DK15-C-1 | ecosystem: Host-associated > Plants > Roots > Rhizosphere > Soil | place: USA...
CGCAACTGCGATTACCGCTATACCGTGCTGGCCATCGAAGGGTCCGACGTGCTGTCGTGGGACCTGGGCAACTGCCGCGACCGGCCGGCCGTGCTGGTGCAGGACGACCGCAGCGCGCTGACCTTCGATTTTCCGAAGGGCTCGAACATCGAGCGTTTCGTCTATACGCAAGACGGCCGCATGCGGCGTGGCGACGTCAAGACGGTGGCGGGCCTGAACCCGCGCGCCAAGCCTTTTGCCGATGAATCCCTGTATCCGCCGGGATATCTGGAGTCGGTGCGTGTGCACGGCGTCTTCCCGCCGCCTGCGGCGCCCGCCGCGAAAGCGGGCAAGCCCGGTAAATCCGGCAAATCGGTCACGCCCTCCCGGCCCGCCGCGCCCGCCAGGACCACGCCAGCCGATACCCAGACGAGTGGGCAGGATTCGCGCGCAAGCGGCGTCGTCCCGCCGCCGGCGCAGCGCGCGCCGGGCGGTGACGGACCCGGCTCTGCCAGCGGCGCGGCGCCTCGCGCGGGCGCCGCATCGCGGACGCCGGCCAAGCTGGACCTGCCTGACGAAGAAATCACCTCGACCCGTCTTGATCTGAGGGACTGACGTGCGGCAAGCCCAGATTCGCCAACTTCTTTTCCTGATCGTCCTGACCGTCGTCTATCTGAGCTTCGAGCTGGGATTCAACGCGCGCCTGCTGGACGTGGTGGGCAGCCGCGCCACGCCGCACGATATCGAAGAACTGGAGTTCTTCGGCCGGACGCTGTCCGGCATTGCCGCGGCGCTGGTGGTCCTGCAACTGCTGTTGACCCGGCGCTTGCGCACCGGCGGCAAGCCGTCGTACTTGAAGATCGGCGTCGCCTGCGTGGTGACGGCGCTGGTGGTGTTCAGTGCCATCAAGATGCTGGTGAACGTGCTTGTGGACACCCGCGACGGCGATTTCCGCCGTATCGCCGCCAATGCCGGCTTGTTGCAGCGGTCCCTGGTGCAGGGCGATCTGCATCTGGACGGGCTGGTCGACGACGACGTCTATGCGCGGCCCGAAGGCAAGGCGTTCCTGGCCGTGTTTCAGGTGCTGCTGTCCAACATCGATAACCTGGACGAGAAGGTCGAACCCAAGAAGCGACAGGTGATTCGCACTGATCTGCAACGCCAGATGAAGACCTTCAGCTTCGACGGCCGCGACGTCCGCATGACGGCGCCGGGCATCCGCGGCTATCACCAGGTCTATACCAGCGTGATGCAGTCCGTCGCCGACCGCTGGAAGCAATATGCCGGCGTGCCGGTGGCAAACGACATCGGACTGGCGCGCGAACAGGACCGGGCCTGGAGCGATTACCGCAGGAATTTGTCGCGACGCGGCTGGACGCCCGAGAACGTACCGGCGCGCTACCAGGCCCGCGTGGTGCAGGACGTGCGCAAACGCATCCCCGTGCCGGGCGGCTGGCAGCCGCATGACCGCGCGACGTTCAACGAGGCGGTCGCGCAGCAATACTGGAAGACGATGCGCAGCCGCACCGTCCAGGTGGAAGGCGACGCGATTCCGCCGGGCCTGTCTTACGAAGACTTCGTGGCGCGCCCCGGCGTGCAGAAGCTGCTGCGGCAGACCCTGATGGTGCCGGCGAGCCTGAGCGTGGCGTCCAACTACACCGATGCGGCCAGCTTCAAGCGCCTGTACGACGCCATGCTGGATCGCGCCGTGGACGAGGCGATGCCGCGTTTCTCCGCCAGGAATGAGGATTTCGGTCGCGGTGGCCAGCACTACAAACTGGGCCAGGACGCCGCGCGGGCGGCGATCGTGCCGCCGGTGGCGCTGCTGTTTTCGTTGCTGGGCGCGGTGGGCCACTTTGCCAAGCTGTTGTATCTGATCGCCAAGCTGGTCGTCTGGCTGCGCACGCCGGCCGGGCAGGAGCCGGGCCGCGCCGCGACACGCTCGGCAGGCTTGGCGCTGGTGTTGACGCTGGCATGCGTCTGGACGGCGTTTTCCTTCATGCAGAACGGCGTGACGCAGAGCGAGCTGTTCCAGCAGATGTCGCGCGCCGAGTCCGGCGGCGACGACGAGTCGGTCGGCCAGGCGCTGCGCCGCCGCGTGCTGGCCAACATTGCGCACGTGGTGGTGGTGGGGCAGGCCTACACCTATCCCTTCAACGAAGCCGTGCGCACGCGCGTGCTGGGCGGTATCAAGTACGGATACCACGGCGATGCGGACTAAGCGCTTGATGCGGCGCTAGCAGGACGGTCGCCGGGCGGTATACGGGTTTTTCCCTATTTGCATACGTATGCAAGGCTTCGAAAGTGGGCGCGCTGATTCGAACCCCTAACGTTTGCAGGGCCAAAAGACCATGATCCGCTATCTGAAGCGCGGCCGGACCGCCGCCGTAAAGACCGACGACGACGCCAAGGTGCGCGCTACCGTCGAAGACATCATTCGCGACATCGAGACCCGTGGCGACGACGCCGTCCGGGACTACAGCCGCAAGTTCGACAACTGGGACCCGGCGGACTTCCGCCTGTCGCGCGCGGAAATCGAGGCCGCCCGCAAACAGTTGTCGGCGCGCGAGATCGAAGACATCAGCTTTGCGCAGGCGCAGGTGCGCAACTTTGCCCAGATCCAGCGGGATTCGATGCGCGACGTGGAAGTGGAGACCTACCCTGGCGTGGTGCTGGGCCACAAGCACGTACCGATGAATGCCGTCGGCTGCTATATCCCCGGGGGCAAGTATCCCCTGCTGGCCTCGGCGCACATGAGCGTGCTGACGGCCAAGGTGGCCGGCGTGAAGCGCGTGGTGTCGACGGCGCCGCCATACCAGGGCAAGCCGCATCCGGCCATCGTGACCGCGATGGACATGGCCGGGGCCGACGAGATCCTGGTGCTGGGCGGCGTGCAGGCCGTGGTTGCGATGGCCGTCGGAACGCCCAGCGTGGCGCCGGTGGATATGCTGGTCGGCCCGGGCAACATGTTCGTGGCCGAGGCCAAGCGTCAGTTGTATGGCCGTGTCGGCATCGACCTGTTTGCCGGTCCTACCGAGACGCTGGTGATCGCGGACGATAGCGTGGACGGAGAGTTGTGCGCGGTCGACCTGCTGGGGCAAGCCGAACATGGGCCCACGTCGCCTGCGGTGCTGCTTACCAACAGCGAACAACTCGCGCGCGATACGCTGGCCGAAGTCGAACGCCAATTGACCCTTCTGCCAACCCGCGGTATCGCCGCCCAGGCCTGGGCAGAATGCGGCGAAGTCATTGTTTGCGATACCGTCGAAGAAATGTTGCAGGTCGCGGACGACCTTGCCTTCGAGCATGTGCAGGTCATGACTCGCGACCCGGACTACTTCCTGCACAACATGACGAACTATGGCGCGCTGTTCCTGGGCCCGCGCACCAATGTCAGTTTTGGCGACAAGGTGATCGGCACCAACCACACGCTGCCGACCAATCGGAACGCCCGCTACACGGGTGGACTCTGGGTAGGGAAATTCCTGAAGACCTGCACCTATCAGCGGGTGCTGACGGATGCGGCGAGCGTCACGATGGGCGAATACTGCTCGCGCCTGTGCCACATGGAGAACTTCGCCGGCCACGGCGAGCAGGCCAATATCCGCGTTCGCCGTTACGGCAGCCGGCCTGACCTGCCCTGGTACCAGCCGGTTGAGGCGCAGGCATGATTGCGCTGCCCAAAGGACCGGACTTCCGCCTGGACGGACGCCGAGCCCTGGTGACGGGCGGCAGCGGCGGTATCGGCCTGGCCGCTGCCGCCGCGCTGGGACGCGCTGGCGCGCATGTGACGGTGGCGGCCCGGCGCGAACCCGAGCTGGCGCAGGTGTGCGAAGCGCTGCGCGCCGAGGCCATCGACTGCGCCTCGCTGGTGTTGGATGTGACGAATTCCGCCACGGTCGATCAGGCGATCGCGGCAGGCGGCCCGTTCGACATCCTGGTGAACAACGCCGGGATGAATCGTCCCAAGCCGCTGGTGGAGCAGTCCGACGAGGATATCGACGCGGTGCTCGACCTGAATGTGAAGGCGGCGTTCTACACCAGCCGCGCGGTCGCGCGACGGCTGTTGAAGGAAGGCATGTCCGGCTCGATCATCAACGTGTCCTCGCAGATGGGGCATGTGGGCAGCCCCCGGCGAACGTTGTACTGCGCAAGCAAGCACGCGCTTGAAGGCATGACGCGCGCCCTGGCATGGGAACTGGGCACGGCGGGCATCCGCGTGAACACCGTATGCCCGACCTTCATCGAAACCCCCATGACGGCCGGCATGCTGGAGCAACCCGGATTCCGCGACTGGGTGTGCGCGCGCAACGCGCTGGGCCGTGTGGGCCGCTTGGACGAAGTGATGGGCGCCATCGTATTCCTTGCCAGCGACGCGTCCAGCTTGATGACCGGCAGCGCGTTAATGCTGGACGCCGGATGGACAGCCGCATGAAGATCGCGCCGCGCGCCCAGGACGTGGCGGATCTGGCCGGCGTCTCGCAGTCCGCCGTCAGCCGGACCTTCACCCCTGGGGCCAGCGTCTCGGAAGAGACGCGCCGCAAGGTGCTTGCTGCCGCGCAGAAGCTGGGATACCGGCCCAACGCGCTCGCCCGCAGCCTGATCACGCGGCGCAGCCGCATCGTGGCGCTGGTGATGAGCTATCTGGAGAACCAGTTCTATCCGCTGGTGATCGAAAAGCTCTCGCAAAAGCTGCAGAAAGAGGGCTACCACGTGCTGATGTTCATCGCGGAAGTCGATGAGGCGGCCGACGGCGTGCTGGCGGAAATCCTGCAATATCAAGTGGACGGAATCGTCATGGCGTCGGCCATGCTGTCCTCGAATGTGGCGCGCAGCTGCGCGGAGGTCGGCGTGCCGGTGGTGCAGTTCAATCGGGTGTCCATCCTGGGCGGGCTGGCGCGGCATGCCAGCAGCTCGGTCACGTCCGACAACTACGCGGGCGGCCAGATGGCGGCGCAATTGCTGGTCGCGCGCGGCTATCGGCGTTTTGGCTATCTGGCGGGCCTGGAAGATTCTTCGACCAGTATTGAACGCGAACGCGGCTTTCGCGATGGGCTGCGCGAACTGGGCCATGCCGTGCACCGGCGTGAAGCCGGCCACTACGATTTTGATCGGGCGCAGGCCGCCGTGCGCCGGATGTTCGCCGACGATGCGCCGGACGCGTTGTTTGCCGGCAATGACCACATGGCGATCGCGGCGCTGGATGTGCTGCGCCAGGAACTTGGCCTGCGCGTCCCGCAGGACGTCGCCGTCGTGGGCTTTGACGATGTGCCGCAGGCGGCGTGGGGCGCCTACCGCCTGACGACGATTCGCCAACAGGTCGAGCCGATGGTCGAGGCCACAGTCGGCTTGCTGCGCGAGCAGATGCAAGCAGAATTGCGCCCGCGCGACATCGTCGTGCCGTGCAGCCTGATTGAACGCGCCACCGTCCGGGCAGGGCCTTGAAACGATTTTTGGCAACACCTTGAAAGCGCGCGCAGACCGCGCTCATGATCAATCGCAGGAGACACACGCATGCGCAGCATTTTTGTACGTACCCTGACCGCCGTTGCGGCGGTCGGGCTGACCGCCTCTCTTGCCCACGCCCAAGGCGGGGCGCCGGCCTGGCCGGCCAAGACCATTCGTTATGTGGTGCCGTTTTCGCCGGGAGGCGTATCCGACGGCGTCGCGCGCCTGATGGCCGAGCAACTGAGCGCCCGGCTGGGGCAGTCGGTGATCGTGGAGAACAAGCCCGGCGTGTCCGGCATCGTGGGCACGCAGTTGGTGGCCCGCGCGGAACCAGACGGCTACACGCTGGTGGGCGGCACCATCACCACGCATGCCGTCAATCCGTTCTTCATCAAATCGCTTGGCTATGATCCGGTCAAGGATTTCACGCCGGTGGCGCTGGTGGGCATGGTCAGCAACGCGTTGGTGGTACGGGCCGACAGCCCATTCAATACGGTGCAGCAGGTTATCGATGCCGCGCGGGCGAAGCCCGACGAGCTGACTTACGGCACGGCGGGGGCGGGCACGTCGCAGCATCTGTCGGGCCAGCTTTTTCAGTCCATCTCGGGCACGCGACTGCGGCAGATCGTCTACAAGGGCGGCTCGCAATCGATGGTGGACCTGATCGGCGGCCAGATCGACATGGTGTTTGAAACCGTGGCGGCGGCCCGCCCCATGATTGATTCGAAGCGGGTCAAAGTGCTGGGCGTGACGTCGGCGGCGCCGCTGGCGGACTTGCCCGGCGTGAAACCGCTGGCGGAACTGGGGCTGCCGGGATTCCAGATGCAGTCCTGGCAGGGCATCTTCGCGCCCGCCTCCACGCCCGCGCCGGTGGTCGATCGCCTGGCCCGCGAAGTGGCGGCCATCGTGGCCAGCCCGGATGTGCGCGCCAAGCTGATGATGCTGGGCGTGGCGCCGGACGGCCGCGGCTCTGCGCCGTTCGCGCAATTCCAGCGCAGCGAAATCGATAAATGGGGCAAGGTGATCAAGGATGCCGGCATCCAGGCCGATTGATCCCCGCGTGTGACCTTTCCCAGGAGACTTGCATGACTGATTCCCGTTTTCCCCTGGATGGCCGTCTGCCGGATATGCTGCGCAGCGGCAAGCCGCTGCGGGGCCTGTTCAACGGTTTGCCCAGCCCGGCCATCGTCGAGATGTGCGCCTACGCCGGGTTTGACTTCATCATTCTCGACAACGAGCACGGCAGCGCCGACTTTGGCGTGACCGAACACATGCTGCGCGCGGCCCGGGCGGCAGGCATCGCCGCCGTGGTGCGCTGCTTTGAACACGATCTGCCGCGCATCCTGGACATGGGGGCCGGTGCGGTGCAGGTGCCGATGGTGGAAAGCGCCGAGCAGGCGCGGCGGCTTGTTTCCCTGGTTCGCTATCCGCCGTTGGGCCGCAGGGGAAGCGCCTTCAGTACGCGGGCGGCCGGTTATGGCGCGTTTGGCGGCGCCGGCCACACGCAGCGCAGCAACGACGGCATCGCTTTCATCGCCATGATCGAAACACCCGAAGCCATCACCGCTGCCGCCCAGATTGCCGCGGTGGAGGGCGTGGACGCGGTGTTCATCGGGCCCAATGACCTGGCGCACGCGATGGGCCATGGCAGCGACTGGACGGCGGCGCCTGTGCAACGCGCCATCGAGCAGGGCCTCAACGCCATCGCCGCCGCGGGAAAGTGCCCCGGCATTATTGCGCTGACGCCCGCCGACGAGGAAAAGTACGGCGCATTCGGCGCCCGCTATTTCGCCAACGTTTCGACCAGCATCATTACCCGCGCGCTGGCGCAGGCGGCATCCGCCGGGCGTGATACGCAGTTGCGGTATTGATCCTGGCGGCATGGCGGGAAATCCGCCTACACTTGCCGGTCTCGTTCCCGCCGACCTTCGCAAGGAAACCCCATGACCGCACGTGCCGCCTGGTTCCTGTCCTGCCTGCTTTTCGCGGGCGCCGCCCACGCCGGGTCCGCGCCGGCCGAACTATCCTGCGTGTCGGAAAGCGGCAAAGTGGCGCTGAAGGGGGTGATTCCGTCGCCGTCGTCAGAGGAGCTGAACATCAAACTCAGCTATTTCGACGCGACCTTGACGTTCACTTCGGATACCGCCTCCATCAACTACCTGGTGTCGGATTTTCCGCAATCGGTGTTCACGCTGCTGGTGCCGTCCGGGGACACGGCGTTGACGCTCTATGCATTGCCGTCCAGCGTGGCGGTTGGAAAGAACGCCACCGGAGACATCGTGGGCACGTTCCAGGCCAAGCTGACGGCGCCTCGGCCGCGTTCGACCGCCGGCGCGCAGAACGACAGCCCGTTGAAGGCCACGCTGAAATGCGACTACCGCTATTCGTTGTAGTTGCAGGCCAGGTGGCTACGAGGCGGGCGTGCCGGATAGATGCAGTGCCACCACTTCCGTGTCACCGTTGCGGAAGGCAGGATAGCGGTTGCGGACCAGCGGGTCGTGGCCCGGAATGACATGGTCCGGGGATTCCGCGTGCTTCAGCAGCGTTTCGTAGCCGGCCAGCATGTCGGCCACGTTCAGCACGATCGGAAACGGCGCGTCCAGCCCCATGTTGTCGTAGTAGTGGCTGGCGTCGGACGCCAGCACGATCCAGCCGCGCGCCGTGTGCACGCGCACTGACTGCAGGCCTTGCGTGTGCCCGCCGATGTGCAGCAGTTGCAGGCCCGGCGCGATCTCGTCGTGGCCGTGATAGAAAGCCACCCGCTTGTCATAGACGCCGCGCACCACGTCGACCACGTCTTCCACCGCGTAGGCGTGGCGCAGCATGTCGAAGCGCATGTTGCACCCGCAGGCGTAGTGCAGCTCGCTTTCTTGCAGATGCAGCCGGGCGTGCGGCAGCTTGCGGATATTGCCGGCGTGGTCGTAGTGCAGATGCGTGACGATCACGTCCTGGATGTCGGCGGGGGCGATGCCCAGCGTTTTCAAGGCGTCGATGGGGCAGCGCAGGAATTCGCGGCCCCGGGCACGGGCGGCCGATTCGTTAAAGCCGGTGTCGACCAGCCAGACGCGCGCGCCGTGGCGGATGACCCAGACGAAATAGTCCATGGGCATCGGCCCGTCGTGGGGGTCGGGCGGCGTGATGAAGTTCTGTCCGCGGTGGCGGGCGACCGTGGCGTAGCGCAAGGCATAGACTTCGTGGTTGGGCAGCGTCATGCGAATCCCCCTGTGGTGCGGATGTGGTCGAGTTCGGGCCGCAGGTAGTCCAGCAGGCGTTGCGGGTTCTCAACCATCGGGAAGTGGCCCAGCTCGGGCATGACGGTGAAGCGCGCGCCGGGAATCCGCGCAGCGACGCGGCGGCTGTCTTCCGGGCTGGCGGAGTAGTCGTAGGCGCCCGTCAGCAACGACACGCCGAAGCGGTGGGCGTCCAGGCCAGTCAGGTGTTCGGCGGCGTCGAAGTCTTCGCTGTAGAACCACAGGTCATTGGCGTACACATTGAAGCCCCCTTGCGCGTAGATCCAGGCGGCGTCGCGGCGCGCTTCCAACGTGGCTGCCGGCCCCATCAACCCGCGCACATAGGCGGGGTTGTGCGCCGCCTGGTTGACCTGTGGATGGCAAAGCATCGGCGTGCGCCGTCCGGTGGCTTTCCAGGGAGCTTCCAGCGCCACCACGCCCGCCACGTCGTCCGGACTGCGGGCGGCGGCAACCAGCGCCATCGCGGCGCCCATCGAGCAACCCATCAACACGGCGGGGCGGCCAACCAATTGGCGGATGACCGCCACGCACGTCCGCAGATAGGCGTCGCGGGTCAGTCCCGTTTCGGTCCACGCCTGGCCGGGCTGCGGCATGCTGCGCCCGTGGCCGGGCATGTCGAAGGCGATCATGCGCCATTGGCCGCGCAGGCTGGGGTCCGCCATCAGCGCGTGGTACTGGCGCGAATCGGCGCCCGCGGTGTGCAGCATCAGCAGCGGCGGGCCGTCGGACAGGCCGCTGGTCTCGTAGTACAGGGACGTGGACGCCAAGCCCAGGTCGAGCGTGGCGTAGTGGCCGGTGATGGCGCTGCGGTCCAGCAGGGCGGGCGCCGCGTGGAGCTGTCCGCGCAGGATCTCGAACAGTCGTTCCAGGGGATGCAGGGCCTGGGCGATGGCCAGTGCGTCGCCTTTCACGCGCAGGCCGTGGGCCTGGCGGTGGGCGGCGGTGAAGGAGTGATAGCCGGGCGGTGGCGAGGGATCAAGCAGTTTGCGCCAGGTGTCCGGCGGGGCGCTGATGACGAGGCATTGCGAGGGGGCGGCGGGTTGGCCCGCCCAGGCAGGGACCCGGTCTTCGGGATCCGCGCCGGCCTGCAGCCAGATGGCGCATGGCAGGCCCCTGGCTGCGGCGATGAATTCGCTATCCTGCTGCGCCAGGGCCGCCGCGGCCCTCAGTTCCTGGACGATCGCCTTCACGTGTTGATGCCTCCTCTTGTTGGCGCCTGAGTACTTCCAGCGCAGTGCGTTCCGCGTTCACGATATGGCTCTGCGCGGCCGCCTGGGCGCCTTGTGGATCCCGAGCCTGGATGCGCTCGAAGATATGGTCGATTTCGGCCATGCTTTCCGGCAGCCGGTCGGCGCGCGCGAACGAGGTCGCGCGCAACAGATTGATGCGCGACAGCAGGCCGGGCAGCATGTCCTTGATCAGATCGTTATCGCAGCCCGATAGCAGCACGTCGTAGAAATCGCGTTTGGCCGCCAGCAATGCCGATTTATTGCTGCCCTTGGCCTGACGGTGCAGCGCGTCCACGGCTTTGCGCAGGCGTTCGACGTCGGGGTCGCTGGCCAGCCGCGCGAATTCGTGCGCGGCAAAGCCTTCCAGCAGGGCGCGCAGCGCATACAGGTCGCGGGCGGCTTTTTCAGTGATGCGCACCACCGTCGGGCCGCGGTGCGGCTCGATCGAGATCAGGCGTTCGGCCTCCAGCGTGCGCAGCGCTTCGCGCAGCGTGCTGCGGCTGATGTTCAGCTGTTCGCACAGCTCGGCCTCGCGCAGGCGTTCCCCGCCCTTGATGCGTCCGTCCATAATGGACGTGCGCAGGAATTCCTCAACGCGGGTGCGCAAGGTGGTGGGTTTTTCGAATACTGCGCCGGTGGGGGTGGGCATGGCTGTCTCTCGCTTAGCGTAACGGCGGGCGCGGGTGGCAGCGGGGGCTTTTGGCCCGGCTGCGGCGAACCGCCGGTTCAACGTAAAGACGCAATATATCCCGCCGGCGCGCCATCGCTATAACCCGAGGTAGGCGGCGCGCACGCGGCTGTCTTCCAGCAGCGCGCCGCTGGGGCCGGACAGCACCATCGAACCGGATTGCAGCACGTAGGCGTGTTCGGCCACCGACAGCGCCAACCGGGTGTTTTGCTCAACCAGCAGGATGGTCAGGCCGCTGCGGTGGATGTCGATCATGGCCTGGTGCATTTCCTCGACGACCTTGGGCGCCAGGCCGTGGCTGGGTTCGTCCAGCAGCAACAACCGGGGTTCCAGCATCAGCGCGCGCCCGAACGCCACCATCTGCTGTTCACCGCCGGACAGCGTGCCTGCCTGCTGCCGGCGCCGTTCATGCAGCCGCGGGAACAGGGCGTAGACACGATCGCAACTGCGCTTGAGGCCCGCCGTGTCATGGCGGCGGGTGTAGCCGCCCAGGGTCAGGTTTTCCTCGACCGTCATTTCCGGAAAGACGTGGCGGCCTTCCGGCACGTGGGCAATGCCCAATTCCGGGATGCGGTGCGGCTGCAGGCGCAGGATGTCGCGGCCGTCGAAGACGATGCTGCCGCTGACCTTGTCCAGCAGCCCCGAGATGCAGCGCAACAGCGTGCTTTTGCCCGCTGTGTTGGCGCCGACGACCGCGATGAAACCGCCTTCGGGCACGTCCAGCGAGACGTCGTGCAGCACCGGGCTGCGGTCATAAGAGGCGGTCAGCCCCTGGATCTGCAACAGGCTCATGCGGCCACCCCCGCCTGTTCCAACGATTTGCCCAGGTAGACCTCGATCACGGTTGGGTCGGACGCGATGTCGGCGGGGCTGCCTTCGGCGATCTTCTGGCCGAAGGACAGCACCAGGATGCGGTTGCACAGCCGCATGATGGCACGCATGTGATGCTCGACCACGATGAAGGTGATGCCCGCTTCGTCGCGCAGCGTGCGGATCAGGTCCAGCATCGCGTCCATCTCGGATTCGTTCAGCGCCGCCATCACTTCGTCCAGCAGGAAGACCTTGGGGGCGGTGCACAGCGCGCGTGCCAGTTCCACCCGGGCTTGCTCGGGAAACGAGAGTTCGCCAGCCGGCTTGGCCGCAATGGCGGACAGGCCGACGCGGTCGAGATTGTCGCGCGCCACCTGGCGGGCATGTGGCACGTCGTGACGCAGCAGGCCGCCGACCAGCACGTTGTCCAGCACGGTCATTTCGGGAAACAACGCCACGTTCTGGAACGTCTTGGTCATGCCGCGCGCCGCGATCTGATGGGGGCGCAGGCCGCTGACGTCCTGGCCGTCCAGTTCGATGCGGCCGCCCTGGCTGGCGTACAGGCCCACCAGCAGATTGAACAAGGTGGTCTTGCCGGCGCCATTGGGGCCGATCAGGCCCAGGATGTCGCCGCGCGCCACGCTGAAAGACACGTCGTCCACGGCTTTCAGGCCGCCGAAGCGGCGTTGCACGTTGGAAACCTTCAGGATGTCAGGCATGCTGGCCCCGCCTAAGGTTGCAGAGCCGCGTCCACAGCGCCGACAGGCCGCGCGGCTCGATCAGGATGATGGCGATCAGGATCAGCCCGAACGCCAGTTGCGAAACGCCCGCCGTATGGCCGGACAGCCAGTCGTTGAACGTTTCTTCCAGCGGAATGATGACCAGGGCGCCGATCAGCGGGCCGGCCACGGTGCCCACGCCGCCGATGATGCAGATCAGCGCCACGCGCACCGAGATACCCACCAGCGAGAACACGGTGTCCGGATCGAAGAAGTAGATGAACTGCGCGTACAGGGTGCCGCAAGCGCCCATCAGCGCGGCCGAGATCACGGCGGCCAGGATGCGCGTGCGTGCCGTGTCCACGCCGATGACCTCCGCCGCTTGCGGATTGGCCTTCACGGCGCGCAGGCGATAGCCCAGGCGCGAACGGCTGATCAGCGCGAAAACCACCGACGTGACCAGCGCGGCCCCCAGCATCAGGTAGTAGTACGGGATGCTGGACTTGAACTGCATCTGCGCCACGCCTTCCGAAAACGGGATCGACAGGCCGACCGGCCCGCCCGTCACCGATGCCCAGGTGTTGGCGATGGCGCGCAGCACTTCGCCGAACGCCAGCGTGGCCAACGCAAAGTAGTGGCCGCGCAGCCGCATGGTGGGCAGGCTGAGCAGGGCGCCCGCCACGGCCGCTACCGCCATCGCGGCCACGATGCCCAGCCATGGCGAAATGCCGAATCGCATCAGCAGCAGTGTCGAGGTGTAGGCGCCCAGACCGAAGAAGGCCGCATGCCCCAGCGAAATCTGGTTGGCCAGGCCGCCCACGATGTTCCAGGACTGGCCCATCGCGGCAAACAGCAGCACCAGCGTCAGGACGCGGATGCCATAGCCTTGGTCTTCCATCAGCCAGGGGGCGGCCAGTGCGATGGCCAATAGCGCGGCCCACGGCAGGGATTGTCGAGTCATGGCCATCAGGCAGCCCTTTTCAAAAGACCTTCCGGGCGCACGGCCAGGACAAGGATGAAGATGGCGAACAGCACCAGGTTCTGCAACTGCATGGGCAGCACCAGCGACGACAGCGACTGGATCACACCGACCGCGACCCCGCCCACCACCGCGCCCATCACGCTGCCCAGCCCGCCCAGCACCACCGCCGTGAACATCAGCACGCTGAATTGCGCGCCGACGGTGGTCGACGCCGTGAGGTAGGGCAGGATGATGCCGCCGCCCAAGGCCGTCAGGCCCACGCCCAGTCCGAAGGCCAATTGATGGACGCGATGGGTAGAGATGCCCGACAGTCGGGCAGCCATCGGATCCTGCGCCGTCGCGCGCACCGCCATGCCCCACCAGGTTTTTTTCAGCACCCACCACAGCGTCAACCCCGCCACCGACGCCACGATGAAAGCCAGCAGATAGGGCGCGCTGAGGAGGATCGGGCCGACCGCCAGCGCCGTCATCTGATAGGGCGTCTGCACCGAGCGGAACTCGGAACCGAACAGGATCAGGGCCAGGTTCTCCATCACGATGAGCAGGCCCACCGTCAGGAAGATCTGCGCCACCGCCGGCGCCTTCAACACGCGGTCGATCAGGAACTTCTGCGTCAGCACGCCCAGCACGAAGGCCACCGCGAACGACAGCAACGACCCGAGGAGCGGGTCCAGCCCCAGAAATTTCCAGGCGAAGTACGCCACGAACATGCCCACCATCAGGAATTCGGCCTGGGCGAAGTTGACGATGGAAACCACGCCGAAGACCAGTGTCAGTCCGATTGAAATGACCGCATACACGCCGCCCAGCAAAATGCCGTCCACCAGTGCCTGCAAGAATTGCATGACCGTCCTCCGGTTCGCGCCGCGCGCTCAGTTGGCGGTGATGACGCGGCCCTTGGCCAGCGCTTGCGGCCACACCGAGACCAACTCGTTGTTTTGCCACTGGACCATGATGGGTTGGGCCAGGGTGTTCAGGCCGTTGGCGTCGAAATGCACGCCGCCGCCCGACATCACGCCGGCCCAGCCCTGGTCGTATTTCTGCGCGCGCAACGCTTTGGATACCGCCTCGGGCTTATCGGACGCGGCCACTTCCAGGGCCTGAGCCAGCACGCCGGCGCATACCGCGTGTTCAAGGGCCTCGTGCGGCATGAAGGTACCGAAGCGCTTGCGGTAGCGCTCGGTATAGGCCGGCGCCTGGTCGTAATTGGCCGGTGCGATGGACAGGACGGCTTGGGAATAGGGGCCCAGCGCTTTTGCGAAGTCGGGAATCACATAGCCCGCCGCGCCGCCCACGATGGGCACGGTCAAGCGTTGCTGGCGCATCACCCGGATGATCAACAGGCTGTCGTTCAGGTAGGAAATCGGGAACACGATCTGGGCGTCGGATGCGCGCAGCTTGCTGATCAGCGGGGTGACGTCGGTGATGCCCAGCGGATAGGCTTCATCCAGCACGATTTGCGCACCGGCCGCCTTGGCGGCATTGCGCACGCCCACGGCTTGCGAGGTGCCGTAGGCCGTGTCTTCGTACAGCAGCGCGATTTTCTTGATGGCGGATGCGCCCGCCACGACGGACGCCGCATAGTCGTATTGCGCGCGGCCCAGCACCGAGCCCTTCGATACCACCTGGAAGATGTGTTTGAAACCGCGTTCCGTCAGCACGTCCGAAAACGACATCGTCAGCAGCGGGATGCCACGGCGTTCGGTCACTTCGGACACGGCCAGCGTCAGCGACGACGCATAGGCGCCAATCAGCGCCACGCAACGGTTCTGCGTGATCAGGCGCTGCGCCACGGTGGCCGCCGTGGTGGGCTGCGAGGTGGCATCGGCGATAACCAGCTTGAGCTTGGCGCCGCCCAGCGACTTGATGCCGCCCGCCGCGTTGATTTCGTCCGCGGCAAGTTCAAGGCCCTGCCGCGAATTGATGCCGAACTGCGCATTCGCGCCCGACAACGGCAGGATCACGCCGACGTTGATATCGGCCGGCGCCGCCAGCGCACGGCCGGGCAGGGTGGCCGCCAGCGCGACCGCGCCCAGTCCAGCGACAAATTCCCGGCGCCCGTGGCGCAGAGCCTGCGTGGGGTTGCTTTTCATGCTTGTCTCCTGGCTTTTTGTGGAATGGGGCGCACGGCAGCCAGCCCGGCGCTTTGCCGCATTATTGTGTTCATTTTTTAAGCAGTCAAGCATATTGTCAGACAATCCGACTGTTGACGGGCGGACAAAAATTGACTGACAATCAGACAAAACAGACCGAGCACAAGCCGGTTCGACGCCCGTCATCATCACTAAACGAGGAACCTATGGCAGACATCCAATCCGAAACCCAAGCCCTGTTCGACCAAGGCCTGAACCTGCGCCGCGAAGTGCTGGGCACCGAGTACGTGGACGGGTCCCTGGCCCGCGCCAACGACTTCATGATGGCCTTCCAGCACATCACCACCGAGTGGTGCTGGGGCTACACCTGGGGCCGTCCGGGTCTGGAAAAGAAGACGCGCAGCATGCTGAACCTGGCCATGCTGACGGCGTTGAATCGCCCGGCCGAAATCAAGCTCCACGTCAAAGGCGCGCTGAACAATGGCGTGACCGTTGAAGAGATCAAGGAAATCCTGCTGCAGGCCACCGTGTATTGCGGCATCCCCGCCGGCCTGGATGCCTTCAAGGTTGCCAACCAGGTGCTGGAAGAAGAGGGCGCCTTCAAGGCGCAGCAAGCATGAACGCCCCGCAAGAACGGGTTGGGCTCGTCGGCATCGGCAGCATGGGCTGGCCGATGGCCGCGCGCCTGGTGCAGGCCGGCTATGCGGTGACGGTGTTTGACGCCGTGCCGGGCCAGGCCGACAAATTCGCGCAGGACGTGGGCGGCCAGGCCGCCGCCACCTGCGCCGCGCTGGCGGCGCAATCCGACATCGTTTTCACGATGTTGCCCACCAGCGCCATCGTGGAACAGGTGCTGAGCGGCGAACAAGGGCTGCTGGCCGGCCTGCGCCCGGGCAGCGTCGTCGTCGAAATGAGCTCTGGCGTGCCCGCGCATACGCAGCGGCTTGCCCAGGCGGTGGCCGCCGCCGGCAGCCAGATGGTGGACGCGCCCGTGTCGGGCGGGGTGCCGCGCGCACGCACCGGCGAACTCGCGATCATGTTTGGCGGTCCTGCCGCCACGCTGGAACGTGTGCGCCCGGCGCTGTCGGCGATGGGCACGTCGATCACCGCCGTCGGCGATGTGGGCAGCGCCCACGCCATGAAGGCGTTGAACAACCTGGTATCGGCCGGCGGCTTCCTGATCGGCGTCGAAGCCATGTTGATCGGCCAGCAGTTCGGCCTGGACCCCAACGTGATCGTCGACGTGCTCAATGCGTCCACGGGCATGAACAATTCCACGCAAAAAAAGTTCAAGCAGTTCGTGCTGTCGCGCCAGTTCAATTCGGGCTTCGGCCTGGACCTGATGGTCAAGGACCTGGGCATTGCGCTGGGCATTGCCACCGATACCGGCACGCCCACGCCGTTCGCGTCGCTGTGCCGCGAATTGTGGGCCTCTGCAGGCAAAACCCTGGGCAAGGGGCAGGACCACACCGCCGTCGCGCGCCTGTCCGAGCAACTGGCCGGCGTGGAACTGGCCGCCAAGAAAGGCTAGGCCGCTTCAATCACGGCGTGGCTGCGGCCGCGCCGTCTTTTCAACCTGCATCACAAAAAACCGCCAAGACAAGGTGGAGGGCCGGCTATTGCCGGCAGAAACAGCGAGGAGCAAAACATGCAGAAGACTTTTCTGGCGACCCTGGGCGCCGGCCTGATCGCGCTTGCCGCCAACGCGTCCGCGCAGAACTACCCCACGCGCCCCATCTCGATGGTGGTGCCGTACGCGGCGGGGGGATCCACTGACGGATTGGCCCGCATCGTGGCGCAAGCCATGGGCGAGAACCTGGGCCAGACCGTCGTGGTGGAAAACATGGGCGGCGGCGGCACCATGATCGGCAACCAGCGCGTGACTCGCGCCGCGCCAGATGGCTACACCATCACCTTCGGCAATATGGGGTCGCTGGCCATCGCGCCGTCGCTATACCCCAAGAGCAAGTTCGACCCGCGTCGCGACATGAGCGCGATCGGGCTGGTGGCGACGGTGCCGATGGTGCTGTCCGTCAGCAAGAAAAGCGGCATCGCCACGCTGTCTGACTTCGTCGAGCGCCTGAAGAAGCATGGCGCCGACGTGAACTTCGGCAATGCGGGGTCCGGCTCCACAAGCCATATCGCGGCGGCCTATTTCATGCACGTGACCCATACGCAAGGGATGCAGATTCCCTACCGGGGCGCGGGCCCGGCGATTGCCGACCTGATGGCCGGCACGGTGGACGCGGTGATCGACCAGACCGTCACGATGATCCCCATCCACGAAGCCAAACGCGTCACGGCGCTGGCCGTGGCCTCCCCTGCGCGGCTGCCGCAGATCTCCGACGTGCCAACATTCGCCGAAGGGGGCGTGCCGGATTTCAACATGAGTGTCTGGAACGGCATCGCCGCGCCGGCCGGCACGCCGCCCGCCGTGATCGCGCGGCTGGAACAGGCCTTGGCGGCCGCGCTGAAGAGCCCTGGCGTACGCGAATCGCTGGACAAGCTGGCGGCTCAGGCGCCAACCGAAAAAGAGCAGGGCGCGGCGGCTTTCCAGGCGCTGATCGCCCGCGACGTGCCGAACTTCGCGGCCTTGATCAAGGATGCCGGCATCACGGTAAATTGAACCTTCCTTTGGTTCGATTCCATTCTGGGAGATCCACGCATGTGTCCGACCCTTTCCGATGCCTCCGCGCAGGAAGCGCCCCTGTGCCTGGCGCCCTTGCCCGAGATGGACGCCGCCACCTTTGACATACCGCCCGGCGCCTGCGATACGCACGCGCATGTGGTGGCCGCGGATGCCGCCGCCTATCCGCTGGTGCCGGAGCGCACCTACACGCCACCGCCCGCGCCGGAGTCCGCTTTCCTGGGCATGTTGAAACAAACCGGCATGGCGCGCGGCGTGCTGGTGCAGATCAGCGTCTACGGCACCGACAACCGCTACATGCTGGAGGTGCTGCGCCGCCATCCCGACCAGTTGCGCGGCATCGGCGTGGTGGCCCCGACCGTGACGGACAGCGAGCTGGCGGACATGCATGCCGCGGGCGTGCGCGGCTTGCGCATCAATGTGCTGTTCGGCGGCGGTATCGGCTTTGACGCGATGGAGACCTTGGCGCATCGCATTGCCGGTCTGGGCTGGCACATGCAGTTTTTGATGGATGCGCGTCAGTTGCCCGAGCTCTTGCCGCGCATGCGCAAGCTGCCGGTGCCGGGCGTGGTGGACCACATGGGTCACATGCCCGTCGCCGAGGGAGTGGGCAGCGCCGGCTTCCAGGCCTTGCAGCATCTGGTCCGGGACCATGGCTGGTGGGTCAAGCTGTCCGGCGCCTACCGCATCAGCGACCGCTTCGACGATTTCAGCGACGTGGTGCCGTGGGCACAGGCGCTGATCGAGACGGCGCCTGACCGCATGCTGTGGGGCAGCGACTGGCCGCACGTGCATCAGACGCGCATGGTCAACACCGGCCGGCTGCGTAATCAGCTGGCGTTGTGGGCGCCGGATGCCGCCCTGCGCCATCGCATTCTGGTCGACAACCCCGAACGGCTGTACGGCTTTTCGCCGGCGCGGTAATCCCGGGAAACCGAACCCTCCAAGAGGCAAACCATGCAATGGTATAGAGAGCTGAACAAGACGGAACGGCGCACCTTCATCGCCGCGTTCGGGGGCTGGGCCATCGACGCCCTGGACTTCATGGTGTTCACCTTCGTGATCGCCACGCTGATGACGTTGTGGGGCATCGATAAAGGCCAGGCCGGCATGCTCGGCACCGTCACGCTGCTGTTTTCCGCCATCGGCGGATGGCTGGCGGGCATCCTTGCCGACCGGTACGGCCGTGTCCGCGTGCTGCAATACACGATCCTGTGGTTTTCGGCGTGCACGGTGGCCATCGGCTTCGCGCAGAATTTCGAGCAGCTATTCGTGCTGCGAGCCTTGCAGGGCCTGGGTTTCGGCGGCGAATGGGCCGTCGGCTCGGTGCTGATGGGCGAAATCGTGCGGGCCGAACATCGAGGCAAGGCCGTGGGCACCGTGCAAAGCGGTTGGGCCGTTGGATGGGGCGTCGCGGCCATCCTGTACACGGTCGCGTTTTCCATCCTGCCCGCGGAATGGGCCTGGCGCAGCCTGTTCTGGGTGGGCGTGCTGCCGGCCTTCCTGGTGCTGTACATCCGCAAGAACGTGCCCGAACCCGAGGTGTTCCAGCGCGCCCAGGCCAAGGTGCAGGCCGGTGAGGCCCGGGCCTCGTTCTGGACGATCTTCTCGCCCGCGCTGTTGAAGACCACGGTCATCACCGCCGTGCTGTGCACCGGCGTGCAGGGCGGCTACTACGCCATCACCACCTGGTTGCCGACCTACCTGAAGGTTGAGCGCCAACTGTCCGTATTGAATACCGGCGGGTACCTGATGGTGATCATCTTCGGATCGTTCTGCGGGTACATCGCGGGCGCTTATCTGGCCGACCGCTTGGGCCGCCGCGCCAACCTGTTGATCTTCTCGGTGCTGTCCACGGCCAGCGTCTACGTCTACACGCAATTGCCGCTGACCGACGGCCAGATGCTGTTCCTGGGCTTTCCGCTGGGCTTTGCCGCGTCTGGCATCTTCAGCGGAATCGGCGCTTATCTGACGGAACTGTTCCCGTCCGGGGTGCGCGCATCGGGGCAGGGGTTTGCGTATAACTTCGGCCGCGGCGTGGGGGCGCTATTCCCCAGCCTGGTGGGATTCCTGAGCCAGACGCACGGCCTGGGTTGGGCAATCGGGGCATTCGCCACCGGCGCTTACGCGGTGGTGATCGTGACGGCGCTGCTGCTGCCCGAAACCAAGGGGCGCGTGCTGGAGTAAGGCCTGCGCGCCCGCTTTTTTGAACAGATACGGGTTTACCCGGTATCTGTTCAAAAGCCATAATTTGTATGATGACCCGATAACTTCTATTCAAGAGACAGGTCATCATGCTGGTTGCGCCGCCGACTTTCCCGCCGCTTTCCTGGCGGTCCCGCCCCTGCGTGCCGGGGGCGTTCCATGACTGAAGAATCCCGCGTTCGCGAAGACATCTGCACTGTCGGCGCCAGCCTCTACAACCGTGGCTACACCGTGGGCGCGGCCGGCAACATCAGCGCCCGCCTGGACGACGGCTGGCTGATCACGCCTACCGACGCCTGCCTGGGCCGGCTGGACCCGGCGGAACTGGCCAAGGTCGACCTTGGCGGCCAATGGATCTCGGGCGCCAAGCCGTCCAAGACCCTGGTGCTGCACCAGGGCATCTACCGCGCCAGCCCCGAATCGCGCGGGATCGTCCACACGCACTCCACGCACCTGGTCGCCCTGACGCTTGCCGGCGTCTGGCGGCCCGACGAGGTGCTGCCGCCCCTTACCCCGTATCAGGTCATGAAGGTGGGCCGCATCCCGTTGATCGGCTATCGCCGCCCCGGCGATCCGCAAGCCGCCGCCGAGGTGGCCGCGGTGGCGGGGCAAGTGCGCGGCGCGCTGTTCGAGCGCCTGGGCCCGGTGGTGTGGGAACGCTCGGTCGCGCACGCGTCTTATGCGCTGGAAGAGCTGGAAGAAACGGCTCGCCTGTGGCTCATGAGCCACCCCCGGCCCGCGCCGCTATCCGCCGACGCCATTGAAGAACTGCGCACGACCTTCGGCGCGCGCTACTGACCCCGCCATTCCTATAAAGCTGCCCGGACGCGCGCTGCGCGTCACACGGCGGCACACCCTTTTGGAGACTTGTCATGCCCCCGATGGAAATCGCATCGACCGCGCCCGCCGCGGCGATGCAGCCTGAATCCCGCGAGACCGCCCGCGCCTATGCCAAGGTGTTCTGGCGCCTGGTGCCGTTCTTGATGCTCTGCTATGTGATCGCCTATCTGGACCGCGTCAACGTGGGTTTCGCCAAGCTGCAGATGTCGCAGGACCTGGGCTTCAGCGAAACCGTCTTCGGCCTGGGCGCCGGCGTGTTCTTCATCGGGTATTTCCTGTTCGAGGTGCCCAGCAACCTGCTGATGCACCGGCTGGGCGCGCGCATCTGGATCGCGCGCATCATGATCACGTGGGGCATCCTGTCGGGCATGTTCATGTTCGTCGAAACGCCCACCGGCTTCTACATCCTGCGGTTCCTGCTGGGCCTGGCCGAAGCCGGTTTCTATCCGGGCGTGATCCTGTACCTGACCTATTGGTACCCGGCCCACCGCCGCGCCAAGATCATCGCGCTGTTCATGTCCGCCATCCCGGTGGCCGGCATCTTCGGCAACCCGCTGTCCGGCTGGATCATGGAAGCCTTTCACGGCACGCACGGCCTGCAGGGCTGGCAGTGGATGTTCCTGATCGAAGCGGTTCCCGCGCTGCTCATCGGCGTGGCCACCGTCATGTACCTGGACAACGGCATCTCCAGCGCCAAGTGGCTGACCGCCGATGAAAAGCAGATCCTGACCCGCGAGATCGAGCAGGACCAGAAGCAGACGGGCACGCAGAAGCACTCGCTGCGCGCCGTGTTTTCGGACAAGCGCGTGTGGTGGATGTGCCTGATCTACTTCGCCTTCGTCGCCGGCCAGTACGGCCTGACGTTCTGGATGCCGACGCTGATCAAGTCAACCGGCGTCACGGGTGCCTTCAATATCGGGCTGCTTAGCGCCATCCCGTTTCTCTGCGCCATCGTCGTGATGAACCTGCTGGGCCATTCGGCGGACAAGCGGCGCGAACGCCGCTGGCACCTGATCGTGCCGGCGCTGGCGGGCGCGGTGGGCTTCACCGCGGCGGCCTCTTTCGCCGACAACACCGTGGTGTCGCTGATCTGCCTGTCGATGGCCGCGGCCGGCGTGCTGACGTGCGCGCCGTTGTTCTGGTCGCTGCCAACCGCCTTCCTGTCGGGCACCGCGGCGGCGGCGGGCATCGCCATCGTGAACTCGGTCGGCAACCTGGCCGGCTTTGCCAGCCCCTACATGATCGGCTACCTGAAAGACCTGACCAGTTCGACTGCATCCGGCATGTACGTGCTGGCCGCCGTGCTGGTGATCGGCGCCATCGCGGTCTGGTTCACGCCGGCCAAGCTGGTCAACCGCTGATGGCCGTGCGCCGCTCTTACTTCAACTTCAAGGAACCGCCATGCCGCGCCTAGCCGCCAACCTGACCATGATGTACGCCGAACATGCCTTCCTGGATCGTTTCCAGGCGGCCGCCGGCGATGGCTTCACCGGCGTCGAATTCCTGTTTCCCTACGAATTCACCGCCGCTGATTTGAAAGCGCGTCTGCAAGACAACGGCGTGACGCAGGCGCTTTTCAACGCGCCGCCGGGGGATTGGGCCGCTGGCGAACGCGGCATCGCGTCGCTGCCGGGCCGGGAAAGCGAGTTCCAGCGCGGCATCGACCTGGCGCTGGAATACGCCGATCAGCTGGGCAATCGCAGCCTGCATGTGATGGCCGGCCTGATCCGGCCGGGCGACGACCGCGCGGCGCATCGCGATACCTACCTGAAGAACCTGGCGTTCGCGGCGCGCGCGGCCAAATCCGCCGGCATCACCATCGTGATCGAACCCATCAACACGCGCGACATCCCCGGCTTCTTCCTGAACCGGCAGGACGACGCGCAAGCCATCTGCGCCCAGGTCGGCGCGCCCAACCTGAAGGTGCAGTTCGACTGCTACCACTGCCAGATCGTCGAAGGCGACATTGCCGTGAAGCTGCAGCGCGACATCGCGGGCATCGGCCACATCCAGATCGCCGGCGTGCCCGACCGGCACGAGCCCGACCTGGGCGAACTGAATTATCCCTACCTGTTCGAGCGGATCGACGCACTTGGCTACACGGGCTGGATCGGCTGCGAATACCGTCCCAAGGCCGGCACCTCCGCGGGGCTGGGCTGGGCCCACCCTTATCTTGCCAACCATTGAGCATCCCATCATGAAGATTCTGATCACCGGCGGCGCCGGATTCCTGGGCCAAAGGCTGGCCCGCAAACTGCTCGCGCAAGGCGTGCTGACGCTTGATGCCACCGGGCCGCAACCCATCACGCAGATCGACTTGCTGGACGTCGTCAAATCCGACGCGTTGACCGATCCGCGCGTGCGATCGCTGGAGGGCGATATCTCGGACCCGGCGGTGCTGCGTCAGGCAATCGACGCGGACACGCGCGCCATCTTCCATCTGGCCGCCATCGTCAGCGGCCAGGCGGAAGCGGATTTCGATTTGGGGATGCGCATCAACCTGGACGCGTCGCGCGCCTTGCTGGAAACATGTCGCGCAGTGGGCCACACGCCGCGCGTGATCTTCACCAGCTCGGTGGCCGTATACGGCGGCGCCTTGCCCGAGACCGTGCGCGACGACACGGCGCTAAGCCCGCAATCGTCCTATGGCACGCAGAAGGCCATCGCCGAACTGCTGCTGGCGGACTACACCCGGCGCGGCTTTGTTGATGGCCGCGTGCTGCGCCTGCCCACGATCAGCGTGCGCCCGGGCCGCCCCAACGCCGCCGCGTCCTCGTTTGCCAGCGGCATCATTCGCGAACCCTTGAACGGCGAAGCGGCCGTCTGCCCGGTCGGCGCTGATACTCGCCTGTGGCTGCTGTCGCCGCGCGGCGCGATCCAGGCGCTGATCGCGGGTTGCGAATTGCCGGCCGACGCCGTGGCCGACCGTTCGCCGATCAATCTGCCCGGCGTGTCCGTCACGGTGGCCGAGATGGCGCAGGCCCTGCGCGACGTGGCGGGCGACGAAGTCGCCGACCGCATCACGTGGCAAGCCGACGAGCGCGTCGAACGCATCGTGGGAAGCTGGCCGGGCCGGTGGGACACCACCCGCGCTACCCGCCTGGGCCTGAAGGGCGACAGCGACTTTGCGGAAATTATCCGCGCCTACCTGGCCGACGACCTGCCGCGCTAAGCGCGGCCGGCCGCCCCTGGATTTTCCGGAACGACGAAAGACATGACCTTGAACCAAACTTCTTCGCGCCGCGTCGGCGTGATCGGCCTGGGCGCCATGGGCGCGGGCATCGCGCAAAGCCTGCGCCGCGCGGGCCACGACGTGCACGTCTACGACATCCGCCCGGAAGCCGCCGCGGCCTTTGCCGCGCAGGGCGGCGTGGCTTGCGCCACGCTGGCCGACATGGCCGCCGCCTGCGACATCGTGATCAGCGTGGTGGTCAATGCCCAGCAGACCGAAACCGTGTTGTATGGCGACGGCGGCATGGCGGCCGCATTGCGCGCGGGGGCTGTCTTCGTGATGTGCTCCACCGTGGATCCCAGCTGGTCCATCGCGCTGGAAGCGCGCCTGGCCGGGCAGGGCGTCCTGTACCTGGACGCGCCGATCTCCGGCGGGGCGGCCAAGGCCGCTGCGGGGCAGATGACAATGATGACCGCCGGCAGCGCCGCGGCCTACGAGGCTTGCGGCGCGGTGTTGGAATCGATGGCAGGGAAAGTCTATCGGTTGGGCGACCGCGCCGGCGCGGGCAGCAAGGTCAAGATCATCAACCAGCTGCTGGCCGGCGTGCACATCGCGGCCGCCGCCGAAGCGATGGCGCTGGGGTTGCGCGAAGGCGTCGACGCCGATGCCTTGTACGAAGTCATCACGCACAGCGCGGGCAACAGCTGGATGTTCGAAAACCGCATGGCCCACGTGCTGGCCGGCGATTACACGCCGCTGTCGGCGGTGGACATCTTCGTGAAGGACCTGGGCCTGGTTCTGGATACGGCCCGCCACACGAAATTTCCGCTGCCGCTGGCATCGACGGCGCACCAGATGTTCATGCAGGCGTCCACCGCCGGGCACGGCCGTGAAGACGACAGCGCCGTCATCAAGATCTTTCCGGGTATCACCTTGCCGGAGGCAAAATGAGCATCAAACTGGGCTGCATCGCCGACGATTTCACGGGCGCCACCGATCTTGCCAACAACCTGGTGCGCGCCGGCATGCGCACGGTGCAGACCATCGGCATTCCCGGCGCGCCATTGCGCGATGACGCGGATGCCGTGGTCGTGGCGCTGAAGACGCGGACCCTGCCCGCGGACGAGGCCGTGGCGCAGTCCCTGGCCGCGCTGGAATGGTTGCAGGCTCAGGGCGCCGAGCAGATCTATTTCAAGTATTGCTCCACGTTCGACAGCACGCCGCAGGGCAACATCGGCCCCGTGACCGATGCGTTGATGACGCGGTTGGGAGCGGCCTTCACCATCGCCACGCCGGCATTTCCCGACAACAAGCGCACGGTATTCAAGGGCTACCTGTTCGCCGGCGACGTGTTGCTGAACGAATCGGGCATGCAGCACCATCCGCTTACGCCGATGACGGACCCGAACCTTGTCCGCGTGCTGTCGGCGCAGACCTCCCGCAAGGTTGGCTTGATCGACTACACCGTGGTGGCCGCCGGTACCGAGGCGATCCGGGCGCGCATCCAGGCGCTGCAGGCCGAGGGCGTCGAAATCGCTATCGTGGATGCGGTTTCCAATGACGATCTGCGGGTCCTGGGGCCCGCTCTACGCGGGATGGCGCTGGTGACGGCGGGGTCCGGCGTGGCGATCGGCCTGCCGGGAAATTGGGGGCTGACGCCCGTCGGTGCCGCCGCCCAGATGCGCGTGGATGGCCTGAGGGCAGTCGTGGCGGGAAGCTGCTCCACCGCCACCAACGGGCAGGTGGCCGCCTTCGTCGCCAGCGGCCGTCCGGCCTATGCGCTGGATCCGATGCGGCTGGCGGCGGGCGAAGACGTGGTCGCGCAAGTGCTGGCCTGGGCCGAGCCGCGCATGCAGGATGGGCCGGTGCTGGTCTATTCCACCGCGCAGCCGGACGCGGTCAAGCAGGCGCAGGGCGTGCTGGGCGCGGAGCGCGCGGGCGCCATGATCGAAGACGCCATCGCGCGCATCGCGGTCGGCCTGGTGGAACGCGGGGTGCGGCAGTTGATCGTGGCGGGTGGCGAAACGTCGGGCGCGGTGGTGCAGGCGCTGGGGCTTGAGCAGATCGCCATCGGCGAACAGATCGACCCGGGCGTGCCGTGGTGCGCAGGCTATACACCCATTGCGCAGGGCGATGTCAGCATCGCGCTGAAGTCCGGCAACTTCGGCACGCCGGATTTTTTCATCAAGGCGTTCGGGTAGTTTGCGGCGCGGCTAGCGATGCGCCTGGCTCAGCCGCTTGGCCGCATTCACCATGTGGATGCGGGCCGCTTCGCGGGCGCCTTCCACGTCTTGGTCGCGGATGGCTTCGACGATGGCGATGTGTTCTTGCATCACATCGCGCATCAGGTTGGCGTGGCGGGCCTCGTTGCCGCGCGTCACGCGCGTGGCGGCTTCCAGGAACTGGCTGACAAAGGCCAGGGTGGTCAGGAAGTACGGGTTGCCGGTGGCGCGCGCGATGCTGCGGTGAAACGCCACGTCTTCCTTCACGCCGTCGCCGCCGTCGGCGACCGCTTGCGATATTGCCGCCAGCGCATGGTCGATTTCGGTCATGTCGCGCTTTTTGCGCGTCGCCGCGGCCTGGGCGGCGATCTCGGTTTCCAGCGCGCGGCGCAAGTCCACGATGTGCAGCACGGCCTCCAGCGAACTTAATTCGGCGGCGTCGATCCGCAGCGCCCGGTTGCCCGTCAGGCCCGTGACGAACACGCCGCTGCCTTGCCGCGCTTCAACGATGCCGTCTTGCCGTAGCCGCGACACCGCTTCGCGGATGACGGTGCGGCTGACGCCGAACTGTTCCGCCAGCGTGGCTTCGGTGGGCAGCTTTTCACCGGGCAGCACGCGGCCCTCGTCGATTTCGGCGAGCAGGCGCTTGGCGACGGTGTCGGTCAGCGTGGGAGGGGAGGGAAGTCGTGGAAACGCCATGGATAATGACCGCAAAAGGGGGGCGGCAGGCCGGTGTCGAAGCCATCGGCGGGCCCGGCGCCAATGATAACCGGTTGCCCCACGGCCGATTGACCCTGAAAGCAGCCTTGCATAGGCGTTAGGCCGCAGGACCCGGGCGCGCCGTCATCAGGCAGTCGATGAAGCACTGGGCGGCCGGCGTGGGCGGGGAATCGGACCGCGTCAGAATGGACACCCGCGCCGCGGGCAGCTCGTGCGCCAGCGGCAGCATGCGCAATGGCCGCGGCATCAGTTGATGATCGAACAGCGCCTGCACGAAGATGCCCAGCGCATCGCTTTGCGCCATGATCGCCAGCGCGATCGCGATGGACTGGCAAGGGATGATGTCTCGCGGCGGCGGCAAGCCGTGGGCGTCGAACGCCAGTCGCAGCAGGTTGGCCGGGGCCTGGATGTTGCCGGGCAGCAGCCACAACGCGTCGTGCATGTCGGCCAGGCTGCGCGCGCGGCGCAAAGGGTGGCCGATGCGGGCGCCCACCGCCATTGGCAGGGTGAACAAGGTCTGGCGCGCGAAGCCGTCGTCGATGTTGCCGTCGTACTCGGTTTGCACCAGCAGGTCGTAGTGGCCCGACTCCAGTTGCTCGTGGCTGTAAGGCGGGGCGACTTCGTTGAACGATACGGCCACGCGCGGCATCCGGGCGCGGAACGCCATCAGCGCGGCAGGCAGTGCCGTCAGCGCCGAAGAGCTGATGGCCAGATTCAGCGTGCCGCCTTCGCCGTCCCGCATCTGCCCGATTTCCTCCTGCGCCTTTCGCGCTTCCTGCAGGATCAGCACGGCGCGCTTGTACAGCGCCTCGCCGTAGGTCGTCAGTTCCACGCCGCGGGCGCTGCGGCGCACCAGTTCGGCTCCCACGCTGTGTTCCAGTTCCCGCAGGCTGCGCGTCGCCGCGGGCTGGGTGACGAACAGCGCGCGTGCCGCGGCGCGGATGCTGCGGTGGTCGGCGATCAGGACAAAGGCGCGTAATTGGCGCAGGTTCATGGAGGAGAGCCCGAGGTCGGAACCGTCTAAAGACGGGGTGGCATATAAGGAAAAGGTTTCACTGGAACAAAAATACTGTCTTTTCCTTATCGTGCGCCATCCGTATATTCATCCACGCGGGGTCGTCACAGCGTCCGGATTCACGGACCGGCGCCCCACGGACATCAAGGGGAAAACATGTCTATCGCCATCGCCGCCGCTCCTGGCCGGCAGCCTCTGCATTCGTCGGCCGCGCGCCGCCGCGTGATTGCCGGCACGACCATCGGCAACGCGCTGGAGTTCTTCGACTTCACCGTCTTCACGTTCCTGATGCTGATCATCGGCCCGTTGTTCTTTCCGGCCGCGTCCGGTTATGGCCAGCTGCTGCTGACCACCGCCACCTTTGGCGTGGGTTTCCTGATGCGGCCGGTCGGCGGCATGCTGATCGGTTCGTATGCCGACCGCCATGGCCGGCGCGCGGCCATGACGCTGACCTTATGGCTGATGGGGCTGGGCTGCGCGCTGATCGCGGCGGCGCCCACCTACGCTCAGATGGGCGTGATGGGTCCCGTGCTGATGGTGCTGGCGCGGTTGATCCAGGGCTTTGCCGCGGGCGGCGAGGTGGGCGCCTCGACCACCTTGCTGTTGGAGCATGCCCCGCCGAACAAGCGGGGGTTCTATTCCAGCTGGCAGTTCGGCAGCCAGTCGCTGGGGGTGATGCTGGGCGCGTTGACCGTGGCGCTGTTGACCGCCGTGCTGACTAAAGACCAGATGCAGGCGTGGGGCTGGCGCGTGCCCTTCGTGATCGGCATCCTGACGGTGCCGGTCGGGGCCTACATCCGCCGCAACCTGGAGGAAACGCTGGAGCCTGCCCATGTGCCCCAGGCCACGCGCGCCGCGTCGGGCCACCAGCCGCTGCGGTTGGTGTTCGCGCAGCACAAGGCGCGGGTGGTCAAAGGCATTCTGCTGGTGATCGGCGGCATGGTGTGCGCGCAGATCATCGGCTTCTACATGCCCGCCTACGCCAGCAAGGAACTGGGCCTGCCGGCGTCGTCGGGCTTGTTCGCCAGCGTCGTGCTGGGGGCCATCGGCTTTGCGATCGCGCCATTCGTCGGCAAGCTGGCCGACCGCTACGGCCGCAAGAAAGTCATTTTCTGGTCGCGCGTGGCAACCATCTGCGTGTTGCTGCCGTGCTTCCAGTGGCTGGTGTCCGCGCCCAGCACGGCCCGGTTGATGACCGTGATTGCGCTGCTGGCCGTTTTGCTGGCGTTGCAGATGGCGCCCACGATCACGATGCTGCCCGAACTGTTCCCCAAGGCCGTGCGCACCACCGGGATGTCGGTCGTGTATGGTCTGGGCATCTCCGTCTTCGGCGGTTTCGCGCAATTCTTCGTGACCTGGCTGCTGCACGTCACCGGCAACCCGCTGGCGCCTGCCTGGTATTTGATGGTGACCGTGGCGCTATCCACCGTCGTGCTGTTCTGGATCCAGGACCGCACCGGCCATGCAATCGACTCCCAGGAGGCATGATGCCCAGCAGTACAAGCTACTTCCCCCGCAGCTACGCCGAATCGCGCGAGCGCTTCTTGTCCGATGCCGCGCGCCTGGGCGCCGACGTGCGATCATGGCCGATCGAGGCCGTGGGCAGCGACGGCGAGGCGCTGGCCACCGACACGGCGCTGATCGGCGCAGCCGACGCAACGCGCCTGCTGATCATGACGTCGGCCACGCATGGCGTCGAAGGCTTTTGCGGCGCGGGTTGCCAGTTCGCGCTAATGGACGACGCCCCGATGCAACAGCGCGCGCGGCAAGCGGGCGTGGCCCTGTTGCTGGTGCACGCGGTGAATCCCTACGGTTTTTCGTGGATGGCCCGTACCGACGAGGGCAACGTGGACCTGAACCGCAATGCGCAGCCGTTCGGCGGCACGCCGCTGCCGGCCAATCCGAGCTATGGCGATTTGCACCCGTTGCTGCTGCCCGAAGAATGGCCCCCGTCGGACGAGAACCAGCGCGACCTGGCCCGCTATGTGGCCGAACATGGACAGGCCGCTTTCGCGCAGGCCGTGTCGCGCGGGCAGTACACGCACGCCGATGGGCTCTTCTACGGCGGCGCTGCGCCGGCGGCATCGCTTGCCAACCTGCGGCGCATCCTTGAAACGCAGGCCGGCCGCTACGCGCACATCGGTTGGATCGACGTGCATACGGGCCTGGGCCCGCGCGGGCACGGCGAGAAGATCTATGCGGGCCGGCGCGATGACGCCGAAGTGGCGCGCGCGCGGCAATGGTGGGGCCTGGACATCGCCGTGCCGTTTCAAGGCACGTCGGCATCGGTCGACATCACCGGCCATCTGGCGGGCCTGATCTATCAGGCTTGCCCCGATTCGTCGCCGACGCTGATGGCGCTGGAATACGGCACCGTGCCGTTCGACGATATCGTGCTGGCGCTGCGTGGCCGCAACTGGCTGCGCTCGAACCCCGACGCACCGCCCGCCTTGCGCCGCGACATCCTGCAGGCCACGCAGGACGCGTTCTATTGCCATGCCTACGACTGGCATGGCATGGTGCTGGGCCAAAGCCGCGTGGCGGTGCTGCAAGCGTTGTGCGGACTGCAAGCCGCGGCCTGACCCCATCGCCGGCCACGCCCGCAATCCCGGCCCTTGATTCCCCGGGTTGCACCCGCCGCGGGTCTTTCCCCGCAGCGGGTTGCACCTGTGGGGCCGGCTCCGCCAGGGATTACCCGCGAGTTGGGGGTTGTCTTGGGTTATCCCTAGTTGAGCCGAGCAGCAACCCGTCGATATGCTTCGGTTAACCGAAGGAACCGCAGAGTTCAAACCGGAGGAGTTTCAAACCGAGCCGGCACTCGCTGACAAGGAATCAGGATTTGCATAGCGCGCCTCCTTTGGACCCGGCCGTCACGGCCGCCCGGATCAAGCCCATTCGCGTGATCCCGTGGGCAACGTGGCTGCACCGCGTCTTCGTCGTTCTGATGTATGCGTTCATGCTCTGCCCCATCGTGCTGGTGGTCTGGCTGAGCTTCTTCAAGGACGCCATCCTCTACTTTCCCCCGTCCGGCTACACGCTGTCCTGGTACGTGAAAGCGTGGCAAAACCCGGCGTTCGCCAACGGCTTCCTGTTCAGCCTGCAGGTGTCGCTGGTGGCGGCCGCCATCGGTGTCGCGATGGGCGTGCTGGCCGCGGTGGCCATTGCCCGCTACCGCTTCCACGGCAGCAAGGGCATCAACACCTTGCTGCTGTCGCCGCTGCTGATTCCCGGCATTGTCGCGGGTGTCGGCATCTACCTGTTCTACCTGCGCGCCGAAGAACTGCTGGACCAGGACATCATCGGCACCTTCGGTGGCCTGGTCATCGCGCACGTGTGCCTGACGATCCCGTGGACGGTGCGCCTGGTCACGGCGGGGATGGCCGGCCTGGACGGTTCCATCGAGGAAGCCGCGCGCAACCTCGGCGCCAGCGCGCCGGTCGCTTTCATGCGCGTAACCCTGCCGATGCTGCGCCCCTCCATCGTGGCGGCGGCGCTGTTCAGCTTCGTGGTGTCGTTTGAAAACCTGGAGCTGTCGTTGTCGCTGGTGGGGCCGGGCCGCACCACGCTGCCGATCGCCATCATGCAGTACCTGGAATTCAATCTGGACCCGACCATCGCTTCGGTGGCTTCGGTGCAAATCTTGCTGTTGGGAATCATCATGCTTGTGACCGACCGCTATGTGAAACTCAGTCAGGTGGTGTGAGAAATGGCGAAGGTCTCAATCGAAAATATCCGCAAGCAATTTGGCGCGGCCGTCGCGGTGTCCGACTTTTCACTGGAGATCGCCGAAGGCGAACTGGTGACGTTCCTGGGCCTCAGCGGCTGCGGCAAGACCACCACCCTGCGCATGATCGCCGGATTCATCACGCCCACCGCGGGCCGCATCCGCATCGGCGACACCGATGTCACGCGGCTGCCCGTGCACAAGCGCGACACCGGCATGGTGTTCCAGCGCTATGCGCTGTTTCCGCATATGACGGTGGCCGAGAACGTGGCGTTCGGGCTGGAAATGCATAAGGTGCCCAAGGCCGACCGCGACGCCAAGATCCGCCGCGTGCTGGACATGGTGCGCATGACCGAACTGCGCGAGCGCTATCCGCGCCAGTTGTCGGGCGGTCAGCAGCAGCGGGTGGCGATCGCACGCGCGCTGGCCATCGAACCCAAGGTGTTTCTGCTGGACGAGCCGCTGTCCAACCTGGACGCCAAGCTGCGGCTGGAAGTGCGTGAAGAGATTCGTTTGTTGCAGCAGCGTCTTGGCCTTACCACCGTGTTCGTCACGCATGACCAGGAAGAGGCGCTGGCCATCGCCGACCGCATGGCCATCATGCACGACGGCATCGTGCAGCAGGTGGGCGCGCCCGACACGCTGTACGAGCGCCCGGCCAACCTTTTCGTGGCCGACTTCCTGGGCAAGATGAACGTGTTCACGGGGCGCGGCGACGCGGCCAATCAGTTCCATACCGACGCGGGCCAGTGCATTGTCACGCCCGGCGGGGCCGGTGCCACGCATGTCGGCGTGCGCCCGGAACGCGTGCGGCTGGCCGGCCAGCCCGAAGGCGGCAACGCGCTGGCGGGCGTCGTCGAGTCGTCGTTGTACCTGGGGTCGGTGCTGGAGGTGCGCGTGCAACTGGAAGGCGGCAACCGCATGATCAGCCAGATCGTCAATGGCGGCGCGGGCCGTGCCCAACCTGCGGCAGGCGCGCGGGTCTACGCATGCTTCGAGCCCGAAGACTGCGTGGCCTTCACGCAATAGGAGCCGCCATGACGACTGCGAACCAAGACGGGCGGCCCAGCCGCTGGTTGGGGCCGGGGCTGGCTTTTCCGGCGTCGCTGGTAGTGCTGGTGATCATCATGGTCCCCATCTTCCAGCTGGCGCGCTACAGCTTCAACCATTTCGATCCGGCGGAACTGATGCAGACCGCCTTCACCTTCGAGAACTACGCCAAGTTCTTTGGCGACCCGTACTACCGCGATATTTTCTTCACGACCTTGTGGGTGGCCGCGCTGTGCACCGTGCTGGCGCTGGTGTTGGGCTTTCCCGTGGCGTATTTCCTGGCGCGCACGCAAAGCCGGTACAAGAGCCTGTTCGTGATCCTGCTGGTGTTCCCGCTGATGGTCGGCAACGTGGTGCGGGCAGCGGGCTGGATGGTGGCGCTGGGCAACGCGGGCGTAGTGAACGCGGTGCTGCAGGGCGTGGGCCTGATCGACCGGCCGCTGACGCTGATGTACACGCCGACGGCGGTGGTCATCGGCACGACCGCCGTCGTGATGCCCTATCTGATCCTGACCTTGCAAAGCGTGCTGGAAGGCATGGACCTGTCGGTGGAAGAGGCCGCACGAAACGTGGGCGCCAGCTTCTTCACGACGTTCCGCCGCATCGTGCTGCCGATTGCCGCGCCCGGCGTGGCCGCGGGCACGATGCTGGTCTTCATCCTGTGCATGAACGCCTACGCCACGCCGGTATTGCTGGGCGGCTCCGGCCTGACGATGATGGCGCCCGCGTTGTATGACCAGATCACGCGGGCCTCGAACTGGCCGTTCGGCGCCGCCCTGGCCGTCATCCTGGTGTGCGGCACGCTGGTCATCGCATTGATTTCGAATTGGCTGATCCATCGGCGCTACATCAAGACCATGGCGTCTTGATTCCGAATCCATAACAAGGAACTTTCATGGCATCCGTACTGTTCAAAAACGCGAACCTGCTTGATCCCTTGCAGGCCGACCTGCTGGAAGGCCACCATGTGCTGGTCGAGGACGGCGTCATCAAGGAAGTCTCCGACAAGCCGCTGTCCAGCGCATCCGCGCAGGTGATCGACGCCGCCGGCCGCACGCTGATGCCCGGCCTGATCGACCTGCACGTGCACGTACTGGCCACGCAGCTGAACCTGAGCACGCAGGGCGTGTTGCCGGACGCGTTGGTGATGATGCGCGCGGTGCCGATCATGGCCGCGATGCTGCGCCGCGGCTTCACCACGGTGCGCGACGCGGGCGGCGCCGGCTGGGGCTTGAAATGCGCCGTGAATGAAGGCACGGTCAAGGGACCGCGCCTGTTCATCTCGGGCCGCGCCATCAGCCAGACGGGCGGCCACGGCGATCCGCGTCCGCGTTCCGACCACCTGCGGCCCATGAGTTTTTGCGGCTGCTGCTTTCGCGCCGGTGACATCGGCCGCGTGGCCGACGGCATCGATGATGTGCGCAAAGCGGTGCGCCAGGAACTCCAGATGGGCGCCGACCAGATCAAGATGATGGCCTCGGGCGGCGTCGCCTCGCCCACCGATCCCATCGCGTCGTTCGGCTATTCGGAAGAAGAAATCCGCGTCATCGTCGACGAGGCGGCCAGCCGCCAGACTTATGTGATGGCGCATTCCTACACGGCCGATGCCATCGAGCGCGCCATCCGCAACGGCGTGCGCACGATCGAACACGGCAACCTGGTGGACGAACGCGTGGCGCGCTTCATGGCCGAGAAGGGCGCCTTCGTGGTGCCCACGCTGGTCACCTACGAAGCGCTGGCGAACGAAGGCGCCGACTACGGCTTGCCGGCGGACTCGGTGGCGAAGATCGCGACCGTGCGCACCGCCGGCCTGCATTCGCTGGAAATCTACAAGAAGGCGGGCGTGAAGATCGGCTACGGCTCGGATCTGCTGGGGCCGTCGCAGCGCCTGCAAAGCGACGAATTCCGTATCCGCAACGAAGTGCTTTCCACGCAGGAAGTGATTCAGTGCGCCACCACCACGGCTGCCGAGGTGCTGAACCAGGTGGGCCAGCTTGGCCGCATTCAGCCGGGCGCCCTGGCGGACGTGCTGCTGGTGGACGGCAACCCGTACCGCGACTTGTCCTGCCTGCTGGGGCAGGGCGAGCATCTGGCCCTGATCATGAAGGGCGGCGTCATCGAACACAACGGACTGGGGGTGTAAGCGCCATGAGCGATCCCACGTTTTCGCAATCGGAAGTCGGCGAGGAATCCCGCGACGTCAACGCCGCCAAGGGCTGGCACCCGCCGACCGCGCCCGCGCCGCGCGACCGTGGCCTGGGGCCGTTCCCCCGGCTGATCCTGCGCGGGGCGACCATCATCGACGGTACCGGCGCGCCGCCTTGGGGGCCGGTGGACATCGTCATCGAGAACGACCGCATCACCGCGCTGGTCAACGTGGGCACGCCCCACAAGGCCATCGACCCCAAGCGCCGCCCCGGCCCGGGCGACCACGAAATCGACTGTCACGGCAAGTTCGTCACCCCCGGCTTCGTGGATGCGCACGCGCATATCGGCACGCCGTACCATGCCATGAGCGGCATCGTCCCGCCCGCCGACTACATCTACAAACTATGGCTGGCGCATGGCGTGACGACCGTGCGCGAGATGGGTGCGATGGGCGGGCTGGGCTGGACGCTGGAACAGCGCGAACTGTCCGCCGCCAACAAGATCGCCGCGCCGCGCATGGTGGTGCATTCCGTGTTTCCCGCCGTGAACGACCGCGTCAAGACCATCCATACGCCGGAGCAGGGCCGCGAATGGGTGCGCAAGCTGGCTGCGCGCGGCGCGGACGGCATCAAGTTCTTCGGCGCCCCGCCCGCCATCATGGAAGCGGCGCTGGACGAAGCCGCGCAACAGGGGCTGCGGTCCGGTTGCCACCACGCGCAGATGGCGGTCACGCGGGTGAACGCGCTGAAATCCGCCCGTTGGGGGCTGACCAGCTCCGAACACTATTACGGCTTGCCGGAAGCGCTGTTCGAAGACCGTATCGTGCAGTCCTTCCCGACGGACTACAACTACAGCGACGAATACTACCGCTTCGCCGTGGCCGGCCAGACCTTCATGCAGGCCGCGCAGCCGGGGTCGGCCAAATGGCGCCAGGTCATGGACCAGTTCCTGGAAGTGGGCCACACCTTCGTGCCCACCTTCAACATCTACGACGCCAACCGCGACCTGATGCGCGCACGACGTGCGGATTGGCACGACGAATACACCTGGAAGGCGGTCTGGAAGTACTTTCAGCCCCAACGCGGCGGGCATGGCGCCTACTGGTATCGCTGGAGCACCACCAACGAAATCGAGTGGAAGCAGAACTACCGGTTGTGGATGCAGTTCATCAACGAATACAAGAACCTGGGCGGCCGCGTTTGCGCGGGCAGCGATTCGGGCTTCATCTTCCAGATCTACGGCTTCGGCTTCGTGCGTGAACTGGAGCTGTTGCAGGAAGCGGGATTCCATCCCATCGAAGTGCTGCGCGCGGCGACCTCGCAAAGCGCGGCGCTGCTGGGCATCGATGACGACACCGGGTCCATCGACGTGCAGAAGCGCGCCGACCTGCTGATTCACGACCAGAATCCATTGACCGATTTCAAGCTGCTGTTCGGCACCGGCGCCATGCGATTGAACGACGATACGGCCAAGGTGGAATGGAAGCGGTGCCTGCAGACCACGATCAAATCCGGCGTGGTGTACGACACTGCGGAACTGCTGGCCGACGTGCGCAAGATGGTCAAGGACAGTTGGGCGGAAGACGCGGACGGCGAACGCCCGCCCTTCGGCGGCTCGCCGGCGGGTTCGCCTTGCGACAACGCGGAAGCGGACGCCTGACATGGCGGTCGACCTGTTCCTGCTTTGCGGTTTCCTGGGCAGCGGCAAGACCACGCTGCTGGTGGACTACCTGCGCGACCCGGCGTCCCGAGACACCGGCGTGATCGTCAACGAGGCGGGCGAAGTCGGTGTGGACGGCGTCATTGTCGCCAACGATAGCGACAACGTGCCGATGACGCTGATGGCCAACGGCTGCGTCTGCTGCTCGCTACGCAGCGACCTTGTCTACACGCTCAGCGCGCTGCTCGACGCACCGCGTCCCGACGGCGAAGGGCCGCTCCAGCGGGTCATCCTGGAATGCAGCGGCTTGTCGCGCCCCGGGCCGATCATCGCGTCGCTGGCCGACCCCGAGCTGGCCGCGCGCGGCCTGAGGCTGACGGTGGTCTGCACCGATGACTGCGCGCGGGACCCCGACGCGCTGGCCGAGCTGGACGAAGCCATGGCGCAGTTCGGCGCCGCGCACCGCATTGTGCTGACCAAAACGGATCTGTTGCCGGCGGACGCGCTGCAGGTGCGCGCCACGCGTGCCGCCAACCTGAACCCGTTGGCCGCCGTCATTGCCGAGCCGGACCGCCGACGCGCCGTGCAAGCCGCGTTCGCGCCAGCGCAGGGCGTCGCGGACCTGGCAGGGCTGGCCGCGCGCATGCTGATCGCGGGCAGCCAGACCGCCGCGCACCCGCGCATCCGCGTCATGGCGGCCCGCGCGCACGCAGACATCAGCTGGACCGATTTTTCGGAATGGCTGGACAACCTGGCGGGGCTTTGCGGAGAGCGCCTGTTGCGGGTCAAGGCCGTGGTGCGCGTCAACGACTGCGCCGAACCCATCCTGATCCAATCCGTGGGCACCACCTTCAGCGCGCCGCAACGCCTGACGCGGCAGCCCGATGCGCCAGACGCCATCATCGTCATCGCGCGCGACATCGACGCTGGCCAGATCCGGGCGTCCGCGCCCCATGCGCCCGTGGATATGCTGGCCTGAACGCCGCCCGAACCCGGGACGCGCGGCCGGGCACAGCCGGTCACGCGTCCGCACCGTAGCAAGTCGTCAGTTCCCCTTCGATACGAGGTTGTTATGCAAGAGAAAAACCTGACTCGCCGTGGCTTCATCAAGACCGCTTCCGGCCTGGCGCTGGCACCCGCGCTGGGCTGGGTGCCGGGCATGGCGCACGCCGCCGAAAAAGAGATCGTCGTGGGCACCTGGGGCGGCGATTACCAGAACCTGCTGCAACAGATCATCAACCCCATCATCGACAAGAAGGGCGTGAAGGTCGTCTACGACACCGGCAACGCCGTCGGCCGCGTCACCAAGCTGCGCGCCGAAAAGAACTCGCGGCGCGGCAGCATGGACGTCGCGCTGCTGGGCGAAGTCGATATGTACGACGCCGAACGCTCGGGCACGCTGGAGCCAATCGACGCGAGCAAGCTGCCCAATCTGGCGCATGCCATCGGCGCGCTGAAAACCGCGTATTCGATCCCGCATATCTTCAGCGCGATGACGTTGGTCTACAACACCGAGAAGTTCCCGACGCCGCCGGATTCCCTGGAAGCGCTGCTGGATCCCAAGCTGAAGGGCCAAGTGGGCTTTTCGGACATTCTGTACCTGTACAACGCCGTCTTCGTGGGCCTGGGCGCGGGCGGCGACACCAAGAGCTTCGACGGCGGCAAGCGCTTCCTGACCAAGCTCAAGGCCAACGCGCCGCGCATCTACCCGTCCAACGAGGCGGTCGCGTCCGCCTTCAAGTCCGGCGAAATCGCCATCGCATGCATGTGGAAGGCGCGCGCCTTACAGTGGAAGGACAGCGGCTTGCCGCTGGGTTTCGTGATCCCCAAGGAAGGTTCGGTGCCGGTGTCGTTCGAGGCCGGGATCGCCAGGAACAGCCGCAACAAGGACGCGGCCTGGGAATACCTGAACGCGATGCTGGATCCGCAAGGCCAGATCGGTTTCGCCGAGAAAATGGGTTACGCGCCCACCGTCACGAATGCGTCGCTGCCCGACAACCTGAAGCGCGTGGGCTTCTCGGAGGCGGAAGTGAAGCTGCTGCATGCCTATGACCTGAAACGCCTGACGGAAGGCAAGGCCGACATGCTGGAATTCTGGAACAAGGAATTCAAGGCGGGTTGACCGGCGCGGGCGTCAGGACGCGGTAGCGCTGCGTCCGGCCCATTGCTCGCGGTTCAGCGCGGCCGGGCCCCGGCCGCGCGATTACGGCAGAACAAATTCGCCCTGCATCATCTTGCGGCAATCATGAAATGTTATATCATTCGTCAGTTATTTGTAATGATATAACATCCAAGAGAGCGAAGATGAAAGGCAAGAAGCTAGGGGCTAATGAGAAAAGAGCCGGGGCACAGGCGCTGCGGGCCAACCGCCGCGGCGCGTTGAAACCGTTGGTGTGTTCGTTGATGTTGATCGCGCCCGTCGCGCAGGCCGAGGCCCAGGCCGAGTCCGAACGCGCCAAGACGCTGGCCCCCATCACGGTGTCCGCCAACCCGTTGGGCCTGGACTTGAACAGCACCACCTTGCCAGCCTCCGTGCTGGAGGGCGACGCGCTGATCGAACAACGCGCCGGCACCTTGGGCGACACGCTGAAGAACCTGCCGGGCGTCAATAGCGACACCTTTGGCGGCGGCGCCAGCCGTCCGGTGATCCGCGGCCAGACCGCGCCGCGCGTCAAGGTGCTGTCCGACGGGTCCGAGGTGATGGACGCGTCCAGCATTTCTCCCGATCACGCGGTGACGGTCGAGCCGATGCTGGCCGAGCGTATCGAAGTGCTGCGCGGGCCGGCCACCCTGCTGTACGGCGGCGGCGCCATCGGCGGCGTGGTGAACGTGGTGGACAAGAAGATTCCGACATACGTCCCGGAAAAGGGTATCGAGGCCGAAGCCGAATTGCGCGGCGCAACCGGCACCAAGGAGCGCGCGGGCGCCGTGGGCATCACCGCGGGCGAAGGCCAGTTCGCCGTGCGCGTGGAAGGCATGAAGCGCCGCACCAGCGACTACGACGTGCCGGATTGGCCGGGTGGAAAGTTGGCGGGTTCGTACAGCGAGTCGTCGCAAGGGTCGGTCGGCATGTCGTGGGTCACGCCGCGCGGCTACGTGGGCCTGGCGTTCACGCACCTGGAAAGCAAATACGGTCTGCCCGGCCACAACCATGAATACGAAGGCTGCCATCCGCACGGCACGCACCTGCATTGCGGCGGCCACGACCACGGCGAAGAGGAAGACGGGCACGACCACGAGCACGACCATGAGGGCGGTGACGTGCCCTATGTGAAGCTGCGCAGCAACCGGCTGGACCTGCGCGCGGAATACCAGGACCCGTTCGCGGGCTTCGAAAAAATCCGTGTACGCGGCGGCCTGACCGACTACCAGCACGACGAGATCGAAGGCGGGCAGGTGGGCACGCGCTTCGAGAACAAGGGCTACGACCTGCGCGTGGAGCTGCAGCACAAGCCCATCGCTGGCTGGCGCGGCGTGGTGGGCGTGCAGAACGCCTACAGCGATTTCCGGGCCGAGGGGGAAGAAGCGTTCCTGCCCCGCAGCAAGACGCGCTCCAACGGCCTGTTCGTGCTGGAGGAATACCAGTTGAACGATTGGCGCTTTGAAGTGGGCGCACGCCAGGACTGGCAGCGCATTTCGCCGTCGGGCGGCGCCGCGCGCAGCAGCCTGTCGGGCACCTCGCTGTCGGCCGCGGCCATCTGGGACTTTGCGCCGCAGTACTCCGTGGCGCTGTCCTTGTCGCGTTCGCAACGTCTGCCCAATGCGCAGGAACTGTACGCGGACGGCGTCCACCTGGCCACCAACACGTACGAGCTGGGCAACGCCGACCTGGGCCGCGAAACCTCGCACAACATCGACCTGACCCTGCGCAAGCACTCGGGCGACACCACGTTTTCGGCCAGCGTGTTCCACAACCGGGTCAAGAACTACATCTACGCGAATACGCTGGACCGTTATGAAGACTTCCGCCTGATCGAATACACGCAGCGCGACGCCGAATTCACGGGCGTCGAAGGCGAGCTGCGGCACCAGTTCACCCCCGTGTTCTCGGCGGCGGTGTTCGGCGACTACGTGCGCGGCAAGCTGACGGGCGGCGACGGCAATCTGCCGCGCATTCCGGCGGCGCGTGCGGGCGTGCGCGGCAACGTGACGTGGCAGCAGTGGTCGGGCGGCGTGGAATACGCGCGCGTGTTCTCGCAAAAGGACATTGCGTCGTACGAAGACAGCACCCCGGGCTACAACCAGGTCAACGCCGTGGTCGCGTATCGCGGCCGCTACGGCGAGACGGGCTACGAAGTCTATCTGCGCGGCACCAATCTGTTGAACAAGCTGGCCTACAACCATGCGTCGTTCATCTCGTCGGTGGCGCCGCTGCCGGGCCGCAGCGTGCTGCTGGGCGTGCGAATGACGTACTGATTCATTGCGGCGTCCCATGCGGGCGCCTGTTGTGATGTAACCGCCGGGGCCATGGGCCCCGGTTTTCTTTTGCGGCGCAGCGATTGGAAGCGCTACGGGTAGACCCCGATTCCGATTGTGTTGACGCTCGCCAACGACCTTCCTAGAATTCAATTTGTGATCACATATCAAAAATAGCAGAGACAAGGCATGATCCAGCAGCTGTTCAGTGTCCAAGACAAGACGGTATTGATTACCGGTGCCGCGGGTGGCATCGGCGCAGCGCTCAGCCGGGCCTTTGGCCGGGGTGGCGCGACGCTGGTGCTGGCCGACCTGGCGGGGGAAAAGCTAGACGCCCTGGCGTCCGAGCTGCGCGAAGCCGGCGTGAAGACCGGAGCCATCGCGCTTTCCGTCGACGACCGCGAGGCCTGCGCGGAGGCGGTCGCCGGTGTGGTGTCGCGGTACGGCGGCGTGGACATCCTGGTGAACTGCGCCGGGGTCAATACGCGCATGCGCCCCGAGCTGTACACGGAAGATGTGTGGGACCGCATCGTGGACATCAACCTCAAGGGCACGTTCAACATGTGCCAGGCCGTGCATGCGCCGATGAGCCTGCGCGGCAAGGGCAAGATCATCAATATCGGTTCGATCCTGGCCTTGGCCTCGAATGCCGTGACGGCGGCCTATTCCGCCAGCAAGGGCGGCGTGCTGCAGCTGACGCGATCGTTGGCTTGCGCCTGGGCGGCGGATGGCATCACGGTGAACGTGATCCAGCCAGGCTGGATCGACACGGCGCTGTCGCGTCAGGCGCGGGTGGACATTCCGGGCCATGCCGAACGGGTGGTCGCCACTACGCCGTTGGGCCGTTGGGGCGAACCCGAAGACCTGATCGGCGCGACGTTGTTCCTGGCTAGCGCCGCATCGGATTTCGTCACGGGCGCCAGCCTGGTGGTGGACGGCGGCGTAACCGCGCATATCTGAATGGCAGCCAGCCGGCCCGTCAGAGGCCGGCCGCGCATAAGGAGGAGACATGCTTTTCGAGGACATCGGGCAGACGACAGACGCGCGCACGCTGGTGGTGGAAGACAGCGACTGGGCGCAGTTGACGCGCGCCGAAGCCATGCGGTTGACGACCTTGTTCCTGGCGGCGCGCCGCTTCGAGGAAAAGATCCTGCAACTGGACAAGCTGAACCTCGTGCATGGGCCGGCGCACTCCAGCATCGGCCAGGAAGGCGGCGCGGCGGGCTGCATCGCGGCCCTGCCCGCCGACACGCTGATGAACGGCACGCACCGCGCGCACCATCAATGCGTGGCCAAGGCGGTCAACGCGCTGTATGACGACGGCATGGATCCGGCCGCAAGCGGGCTCACCGTGCGCATGCGCCAGGAGATTCAAGCCCTGATGCACGAGATCCTGGGGTTGAAAGACGGTTGGACAGGCGGGCGCGGCGGCTCCATGCACTTGCGCCGGGCCGATTTGGGCATCATGGGCACAAACGCCATCGTCGCCGGCGGCATCCCCATCGCCTGTGGCCATGCGTTCGCGGAAAAGCAGCTCGGCTCGGGCAAGCTGATGGTCACCTTCTTTGGCGACGGCGCCGTGCATCAGGGCGCCACCCACGAAGCGATGAACCTGGCGGCGCTGTATGGCCTGCCCATGATCTTCTTCCTGGAAAACAACAAATACGCGGTGTCGATGAGCGTGGAGCAGTCCACGTTCCAGACCGAGCTGCTGACCCGCCCGCAGGCGCATGGCATTGCTGCCGTCAAGGTGGACGGCATGAATCCGTTCGCCGTCTGGCTGGCCACGCGCTGGGCCCAGGCGCATATCGAACGCGAAGGACGCCCGGCCTTCATCCTGGCCGAGGTCTACCGCTATTACCACCAGAGTTCGTCGATTCCGGGCAGCGCCTTCGGCTACCGCACGCGCGACGAGGAAAACGCCTGGAAGGCGCGCGACCCCTGGGTGTTTCTGCAGCGCGAGCTGACCGCGCGCGGCATCCTGGACGCCGACACGCTCGCCGCCCTGGACGCTACCGTCACGGATGCCGTCGAGGCGGCCGCGGCATCTTGCGTGGAAGGCACGGGCTCCGCCACCCGCATCCGTGCCGAACTCTGGCCGGCCGCCGCAAGCGTGGACGACCATCTGACCAGCGACATGCGCGAATTCGACGGCGTGCGTTTCGCCGAGGCCGAGGACTTCCATGCGGACGACATGGAAAGCCTGTCCTACATCGAGGCCATGTCGCGCGTCATGGGCAAGCGCATGGCCGAGGACGATCGCATCTACGTGTTAGGCGAAGACGTCGCCAATATGGGCGGCGGCACGGTCGGCGCCACGCGCGGGCTGACGGACGCGTATGCGGGCCGGCTGGTCAACACTCCCATCACCGAAAACGGCTTCTGCGGCCTGGCCACGGGCGCGGCGTTATCGGGGCTGCGGCCGGTGGTCGAACTGATGTATAGCGATTTCTTCCTGGTCGCGGGCGACCAGTTGCTGAACCAGGCGGGCAAGATCCGCCACTTGTTCAATGGCACGGCCTGCGTGCCCCTGGTGCTGCGCACGCGCATCCCCGGGGCAGAAGGCTACGGCTCGCAGCATTCGATGGACCCGGCAGGCGTTTTCGCCCTGTTTCCAGGGTGGCGCATCGTGGCGCCGTCGAACGCGTTCGACTACGTGGGGCTGATGAATTCGGCGCTGCGCTGCCAGGACCCGGTGCTGGTGATCGAACCTCAGGAACTCCACAAACGCAAAACCCCGGTGCCGAAAGACCTGGACTACTGCATTCCCATCGGCCGTGCCAAGCGCGTGCAGGAAGGCGACCAGATCACGCTGCTGGCCACGCTCAGCATGGTCGAGCGCTGCCGACAGATCGCCCACGAAACCGGTGTGCGCGCCGACATCATCGACCTGCGCACATTGTCGCAGCGCGATATCGACTACGACACCATCGGGCGCTCGGTCATGAAGACTGGCCGCGTGGCCATCGTCGAGCAGACCACGCGTGGCGCCAGCCTGGGGGCGCTGATCGCCGACGAGATTCAACGCCGCTATTTCGACTATCTGGACCAGCCAGTGCACCGCGTCACGGGCCGCTGGGCGCCGCCCACGGTGTCGCAGGCGCTGGAGCGCGCGGCGCTGGCGGATGAAGATGATTTGCGCACCCTGATCGCCGGCATGTTGCGCGATAGCGCGCTCGACAGCACCCAAGGAAACGTCCATGCACTACGCGCTTGAAGACAAGACCATTTTGATCACGGGCGCAGCGGGCGGCATCGGCAGCGAAACCGCGCGTGTCTGTGCCAGGCAGGGCGCCGCGCTGGTGCTGGCCGATCGCGACGCGCCCGAGGCGCTGGCGGCCGAACTGCGTGCGCTGGGCGCGACGGCCCGGGCAATCGCATTCGACGTGACCGACCGCGCCGCGGCCGAAGCCGCCGTCCAGGGCATTGATCGGCTGGATGCGCTGGTGGCCAACGCGGGCTACTGCCCCTGGGACGACTGGACGGCGGACGGTTGGGACCAGGTGTTCCGCCAGGTCATCGACATCAATCTGTTGGGCGTCATGCACCTGACCCGCGCGGCCCTGGCCAAGATGGCGGCGCAGGGCGCGGGCCGGATGGTGTTGGTGTCGTCCGTGGCGGCGCGCATGGGCGGCCTGGCCGCCAGTCCGCACTATGTGGCGGCCAAGGGAGGCACGCACGCGTTCGTGAAATGGCTGGCGCGCAAGGCTGCCGATTCGGGCGTCACGGTCAACAGCGTGGCACCGGGCGCCACCGCTACCACCATGGTTCAGGGGGCGGACCTGGATGCGAATAGAATTCCCCTGCGACGCATGGCCCAGCCCCGCGAGATCGCCTTGCCCATCGCCTTTTTATGTTCGGATGGCGCAAGCTACATTTGCGGCGCCACGCTGGACGTGAACGGTGGCGTCTACATGAACTAGGCGCCAGACATGGACAACAGCATCTTGGAAGGCCTGCTGGACAAGCAGGAACGCGTGACGGTGGCGGATCAGATCTATCTGCAGACGCGCCAGCTCTTGATGAGTGGTGCGGTGCCGCCCGGCGAGAAGATAACCCTGCGCGGCCTGGCCGCTGCATTAAATACCAGCCCGATGCCGGTGCGCGAAGCCGTGAACAAGCTGGTTGCGGAAGGCGCGCTGGAAATGCTCCCCAGCCGCGGCCTGCGCGTCCCCAAGCCCAGCTTGCCGAAGTTCCGGGAAATCGTGCGGATCCGCTGCTGTCTGGAAGGCTTTGCCGCGGCAGAGGCCGTCAAGGTAATCAGCGACGAGACCGTGGCGCGCATCGAGCGCCATGCGCAAGATTTCGACAAACTGGGGCACCAGCGCAAGATCGACACCTTGAAGACAATTGAAGCGAACCGCAATCTGCACTTCACGCTGTACGAAGCGGCGGCGATGCCGCTGCTGGTCACCATGATCGAGAACATCTGGCTGCAGATCGCGCCCTTGTTCTCGCTCAGTATGAGCAGCAAGGACCGCAAGTCGGAAAGCTGGGAATCGTTCAGCCACCACGACGCCCTGTTGAAAGCGCTACGGCGGCGCGACGCCGAGGGCGCGCGTGACGCGGTAGTGGCGGACATATCCGATGCGGCCGCCTATATCGAAAAGACAGGCAACTTGGCCAACACCTGAAGCGAGTGAGACATGGATATCGAAGTCGTGATGCCCGCGATCGGCGCGGGCACGACAGAGGGCAGAATTCTCCAGTGGTTGAAGCAGTCCGGCGACACCGTCAAGGTGGGCGATATCCTGGCCGAAATCGAAACGGACAAGGCAGTCATTGAACTGGAGGCGCTGGACAGCGGCGTACTCGGGCGCATTCATGTCGAGGCAGGCGACACCGCGGTGCCCGTCGGCGACGTGATCGCCACGCTATCGGCGGCCCCGATCGGGACGCCGCTGGTCGCGTCCCAGCCGATCGCTGCTGAACCAGCCGTATCCGCGGCTGCTTCCCAGGCCATGCCGCAACCGGCGACGGCCGTCACCGCCGACGAGGTGCCAGCACACCGACTTTTCGCCAGCCCCTCGGCGCGCCGTCTGGCGCGCATCATGGGCGTGGATCTGAACGCGTTGGTCGGCAGCGGTCCGAACGGCCGGATCGTGCGTGTGGACATCGAACATGCTGCGGCGCGCCGCCCCGCCGATCCAGCGCGGCCGCCCGCAATGACCGTCAAGCCGGCCGTCGGATCCCAGGGCGCGCTGACGCCGCACACACCGATGCGCGCCACAATCGCGCGCCGGCTTGCACAGTCCAAGCAGCAAGTCCCGCATTTCTATCTGACGGTCGATTGCCGGATGGACGCGATGATGGCCGCGCGGCAATCCTTGAACGACCGCGCGCAGGCCGATCCCGTCCGCTATTCGCTGAACGACCTGTTGATGCTGGCGGTAGCCCGCGCCGTGGCGCGGGTGCCCGAGATCAACGCGCAATGGACCGAAGAGGGCGTGCTGCGCCATGCTCAGGTCGACCTGAGCTTGGCGGTGGCACTGGAGACGGGCCTGATCACGCCCATCCTGCGTGACGCCAGCCGCATGGGGCTGAACGAACTTTCAAGTCAGATCCGGCAATTAGTCGAGCAGGCTCGCAGCGGCCGCTTGCGGCCCGACCAATACGAAGGCGGCAGCCTGACGGTGTCGAACCTGGGGATGCACGGGGTGAAGTCGTTCGCGGCGATTATTAACCCGCCGCAATCGGCCATCCTTGCCGCCGGCGCGGTGATGCGTCAACCGGTGGTGGACGGCGACGCGCTGGCCATCGGGCATGTGATGAGTCTGACGCTGTCTGCCGATCACCGGGTCGTGGATGGTGCGTTGGGCGCAAGGTTCCTGAAGGAAATCCGGCATTTCATGGAGCATCCCATCGAATTGATTCTCTAGCGTGTTGGGTGGAAGGTTGTCTTGGCAGTGTCCACATCAGCAGCGCGCAGGGTGGACCGCGAACGGCGCACAGACCGATGGCGGCGGTAAGTCGAAGCACCATTACATAAAGTCTGGAGACAAAGCAATGAACAAGCAGAATCCGCTGACGCGCGTTGCGTTGGCTGGCGCCCTGGCCGTGGCGGCGCAAGGCGCCTGGGCGCAAAGCGAAATCAAGATCGGATACAACAGCGACATGTCCGCTAGCGGCTCGGCCGACTTCGGCGTGTCGGCGCTGTCCGGCGCACGGCAGGCCGCCGAAGAGATCAACGCCGCGGGTGGCGTGCTGGGAAAGAAGATCGTCATCGTGCCGCGCGATGACGTGGGGTCGCCGCCCAAGTCCATTCAGAATGCCAACGAACTGGTAGATAACGAGAAGGTCGTCGCGATGCTGGGCGGCGTGAACTCCGGCAACATGCTGGCCTGGCTGCATATCGTGCAGCAGAAAAAAATTCCGACCATCTCACCGTCGGCCACGGCGACCGACATCACCAACCGCTACAGCAAGGAACCGGCCAACTATATATTCCGCGTGTCGATGCGGGACCTGGACCAGATCACGCTGCTGGCGGCCTATGCGGCGCGCGCCACCAAGAACAAGAAAGTCGCCATCATCGCCGACACGACGGGATACGGCCAGCAGGGCGCGAAAGACGCTGCCGCCGTGCTTCAGCTGCACGGCATCACGCCGGTCGCCAACGAGAAGTTCGGTCCGAAAGACACGGACATGAGCTCGCAGCTGAACAAGATCAAGGCGTCCGGCGCAGACACGCTGATCGTCTACGCACTGGCTGATTCCAACGGCCACCTGCTGCGCAGCCAGGAAAAGATCGGCTACTACCCGACCACGCTGGGTTCGTGGTCCAACCTCAGCCCCCCGTTCCTGCGCATCGCGGGCCCGGAGCTGGCGAAGAAAATGATCTTCTCGGCATCCATTACGCAGGATTCCACGCCCCAATCCAAGGCGCTGTACGACACCATCATGAAAAAGGAGGGCAAGCTGCCCACCTACGTGTTCGCAGCACATGCCTATGATTCGGTGAAGATCCTGGCGGCAGCCATGACGCAGGCTAAATCCACCGACGGCGAAAAGGTCCAGCAGGCGTTGGAAAACCTGGGTCCGGTGGATGGCGTGATCAAGCGTTATGCGCCCGCGTTCACCAAGGCTAACCACGAGGCGCTGTCGTACAAGGATTTCCGCCTGGTGCGCTGGATTGACGGAAAGGTGGTGTCGGTGGACGACGCCGTTACGCAAGCCATCAAGCCTGAAGATCTGAAGCAATAAGCCGGCGGGCGGCCAGGCTGGCCTAGGCCTGGCCGCGGCTTAGATGGTTGACGAAGAGCTTGGCGGCAGTGGGAAGCGAATCGAGAGATCGTACGCAGATCTGGATCTTGCGGCGTGCCCACGGTTCGGCCAGCGCAATGATGCGCAGGTCAAACATGACCGAGTAGCGGCGCGCGATGTCTAGCGGCAGCACGCCGATGCCCAGCCCGGAATTCACCATGAAGCACAGCGCGTCAAAGCCCGTGACTTGCACCTTGAGCCGAATGGCGCGTTTCTCGTCGTCGGCGGCGTCGGACAGGATGCGGTTGATGGCGCTGCCGCGATGCAAGCCGATGAAGTCGTGTTCCAGCGCGTCTGCGAAGCGGAAGCCCGGCTTGTCTTGCAAGGGGTGATTGGCGGGCACGACCAGCGCCAGCGTGTCTTCGCGGTAGGGGTGGATTTCGACATCGCCATCGGGCGCATCGCCGGAAAAGATGCCGACGTCAGCGGCGTTTTCGGCCACCGACTTGATGATGGTGGACGTGATTTTTTCTTCCAGGTCCACCTGCACGTTGGGGTAGTCGTTCAGGAACAGCTTGATGTCTTGCGGCAGGAATTGCGTGATGGCGGAAATGTTGGCGTAGACGCGGATGAAGCCGCGCAGGCCGCGCGAGTAATCGCGCATCTGCACGGCGATCTCGTCCAGTTCGTGCAGGGCGCGGCGCGCCATGGTGGACAGTGCGATGCCGGCCGGCGTGGGGCGGATGCCCTTGTTGGTGCGGATAAGCAGCCGGATCTTCAGGTTTTCTTCCAGCTCGCTGATGCGTTTGCTGATGGCGGCCGCGGCGATGTGCTCGTGTTCGGCCGCCGCCGCGATGGTGCCTTGTTCGACCACGCTAATGAAAAGCTTGAGGGAAGTGGGGTCTAAACGCATGGCGGCTGGCGAAGGCGGCAAGGGAGCGGCCATTGTAGCCAGCCGGGGCTTGCCATCGCATTTGGCGATGGCGGCATCGTTAATGACTGCTATTGGGGACGGCTAGCCCGTTGCTATTCTCCCCAAAAATAGCGACCGGCCTGCCTGTTTGAGCAGACGGCGCAAGAACGATGGATGGAGCGCAAAGCAATGAATCTGCAGAATAGCCAGCTGCTGCGGCAGCAGGCATACATCGACGGCGTTTGGTGCGACGCCGACAACCGGGCCACCATCACGGTGCGCAATCCCTTCGATGCCAGTCCGCTTGGCACGGTCCCAAACCTGGGCCAGATCGAAACCGCGCGCGCCATCGCGGCTGCCGATGCCGCGCTGCCGGCATGGCGGTCAAAAACGGGCAAGGAGCGTGGCGCGATCCTGCGCCGCTGGCATGCCTTGATCGAAGCCAATAGCGACGACCTTGCCCTGCTGCTGACGCTGGAGCAGGGCAAGCCGCTGGCCGAGGCCCGTGGCGAGCTGAATTACGCACTGTCGTTTGTGGAGTGGTTCGCCGAGGAAGCCAAGCGCGTCTACGGCGACGTGCTGCCGCACACGCGCAGTGACCAGCGCATGCTGGCCATCCGCCAGCCGGTAGGCGTGTGCGCAGCCATCATCGCGTGGAACTTCCCGTCGGCGCTTGTCACGCGCAAGGTCAGCCCGGCGCTTGCCGCCGGTTGTACCGTGGTGCTGAAACCGTCTGAACTGACGCCCTTTACCGCACTGGCGTTGGCTTGGCTGGGCGAGCAGGCGGGCATCCCGGCAGGCGTGCTGAACGTGGTGATCGGCGACCCGGCGCCCATCGGCACGGAACTGACGCAGAACCCCACCGTGCGCAAGCTGACCTTCACCGGCTCGACCCAGACCGGACGGCTGCTGATGCAGCAAAGCGCATCCAACGTCAAGAAGCTGTCGTTGGAACTCGGCGGCAACGCACCGTTCATCGTGTTCGAGGACGCTGACCTGGACGAAGCCGTGCAGGGGCTGGTGTTGTCCAAGTTCCGCAACGCCGGCCAGACTTGCGTCTGCGCCAACCGCGTCTATGTGCACGCCAGCGTGGTGGACGCGTTCAATGGCAAGTTGCTGGCCGAGATCCGCCGCATGAAAGTGGGCGGCGGTCTGGAAGACGGCGTGACGCAAGGTCCGCTGATAGACCAGCGCGCGGTCGACAAGGTGACGCGCCTGGTGGCCGATGCCACCGCGCACGGCGCGACGCTGCTGGCCGGTGGCAAGCTGCGCGAGGCCGGTACCTTGTTGTATGAGCCCACGCTGCTGACCGGCATCACCGACGCCATGGATCTGGCGCACGAAGAGATCTTCGGGCCGGTGGTAGGCATCAGCACCTTCGAATCCGAGGCCGCCGTGCTGGCACGCGCCAATGACTGCGCATCGGGGTTGGCGGCCTATTTCTACACGGCAGACCTGGAACGCGTCTGGCGCATGATGGAAGGGCTGGAATACGGCATCGTGGGCGTCAATACCGGCGCGGTCTCCAATGAAGTCGGCCCGTTTGGCGGCATCAAGGAATCGGGTGTTGGCCGCGAAGGCTCGAAGTACGGCATCGAAGAGTTCCTCGAACTCAAATACGTGTGCCTGGCCGGCAAGTCGTTCAACGCGCCGCGCTAACCCACCTGGAACCCTGACATGAGCCAAGCCCAGCAAGCGTCCCTGCGGGATGCCGACGCGTTCGATTATGTGATCGTCGGTTCCGGCGCGGCCGGTTCCATCCTGGCCAACCGCCTGTCCGCCGACGGCGCGACCGTCTGCGTGCTGGAGGCCGGCCCGCCGGACAACAGCCCATTCCTGCACATTCCCGCCGGCTTCATCAAGGCCGTGTTCAACAAGAAATACGCCTGGCAGTTCTCAAGCGAAGGCACGGCGCAAACCAACGGCCGGCGCGTGCCGATCCCCCAGGGCCGAACCCTGGGCGGCTCCACGTCCATCAACGGTCTGGTCTACAACCGCGGCCAGGCGGCCGACTTCGATCACTGGGCCAGCCTGGGCAACCCTGGCTGGGCGTATGCCGACGTGCTGCCGTATTTCAAGTCGATGGAACGCCGGGAGGGCGGCGACGACCGCTATCGCGGCCGCCAGGGCGAACTGCCCGTCACGGACATCGACTGGATTCATCCGCTGTGCGAGGCTTTCATCGCCGGCGCGGTCGAGCAAGGCCTACCTCGCAATCCCGACTACAACGGCGGCGATCAGGCGGGCGTGGGCTATTTCCAGCGCACCATCAGCAACGGCTGGCGCATGAGCACCGCAAAATGCTTCCTGAAGCCGGCGATGGCACGCAAGAACCTGGATGTGCGTACGCATGCGCAGGCCACCCGCGTGCTATTCGATGGCATGCGCGCCGTGGGCGTCGCCTATTGCCACCCCGCGCATCCCGCCCGAATGCGTGCCGTGCGGGCCAATCGCGAAGTGATTGTGGCCTGCGGCGCGATCAACACGCCCAAGCTCTTGCAGCTGTCCGGCTTGGGGCCGGCCGACCTGTTGCGCGAACATGGCATCCCGGTCGTGCGCGACCTACCCGGCGTGGGTGAGAACCTTAGCGACCACTATTCCGTGCGCATCGTGGCGCGTGTGAAGAACAGCCAGACCATGAACGAACTGGTCAAGGGGCTGAATCTGGCAGGCCAGATCAGCCGCTGGTTGTTCAAGCGGCCCAGCATCATGGCGCTGAGCCCCTCGCTGTTGCACTACTTTTGGAAGTCCCGGCCGGAACTTGCCGCGCCCGACCTGCAAGGCGTTTTCACGCCCGCCAGCTACAAGGAAGGCTACGTGGGCGTGCTGGACGACTTCCCCGGCATGACGGCGGGCGTCTGGCAGCACCGCCCGGACAGCCGCGGGCAGGTTCGCATCCGTTCGACAGACCCGCTGCAGGATCCGGTGATCCTGGCCAACTACCTGGCCGACGAACGCGATCAGGCGACCCTGGTGCGCGGCATCCGGTTGGCCCGCCGGTTGCTGCAGTCGCAGGCGCTGGCGCCGTATTTCGACAGTGAGGCGCTGCCCGGCCCGCTGTGCGAATCCGATTCCGAGCTGCTGGACTTCGCGCGCCGTTTCGGTGTGTCGTCGTATCACGTTAATGGCACGGCGCGCATGGGCCCGGCCGATGACAGGCACGCCGTGGTGGACGCGCAGCTGCGCGTGCACGGCGTGCAAAACCTGCGCGTGATCGATTCGTCGGTCATGCCTTCCATGCCGTCGGCGAATATTTGCGCCGCCACGATGATGATTGGCAACAAGGCAGCCGACCTGATCAGGAATTCCTGAAAACCCAAGATGCGGTCACCCGAGTGACCCGTGAGGAGACAACGTGTACACCAAGCATTTCCCCAAATCCATGCAGGCGCTACTGCTGTCGGCGGCGCTGATGAGCGCTAGCGGCGCCGCACTGGCCGACGATATCAAGATCGGCTTCAACAGCGACATGTCGGCCACCGGCTCGGCGGACTTTGGCATTTCGGCTCTGGCTGGCGCGCGCCAGGCCGCGGACGATCTGAACGCCGCAGGCGGCGTGCTTGGCAAGAAGGTCGTCATCGTGGAGCGCGATGACGTCGGCGCCCCGCCCAAGGCGATCCAGAACACAAATGAACTGGTCGACAACATCAAGGTCAATGCCATGCTGGGTGGCGTGAATTCGGGCAACATGCTGGCCTGGCTGCACATCGTGCAGCAGAAGAAGATCCCGACGATCTCGCCGGTAGCGACCGCCACCGACATCACGGGCCGCTATGCCAAGACGCCGCCGAACTACGTGTTCCGTGTGTCGATGCGCGACCGCGACCAGATCGCGCTGCTGGCCGCCTATGCGGCGCGCGCCAACAAGTCGGGCAAGGTGGCCATCATCGCCGACACCACCGGCTACGGCCAGCAGGGCGCCAAAGACGCGCTGGAAATCCTGGCGCTGCACAAGATCACGCCGGTGGCTAACGAGAAGTTCGGTCCGAAAGACACCGACATGAGCTCGCAGCTGAACAAGATCAAAGCGTCTGGCGCCGACACGCTGATCGTCTACGCGTTGGCCGATTCCAACGCACACGTCATGCGCAGCCTGGAGAAGATCAATTATTTCCCGACGACGTTGGCGTCGTGGGCGAATCTGAGCTCGCCGTTCTTGCGCATCGCGGGGCCGGAGCTTGCCGGCAAGATGATCTTCACGGCGTCCATCACCGAAGATTCGTCGAAAGAGTCGAAAGCGCTGTACGACACTCTGATGAAACGCGACGGCCGCGTGCCGACCTATGTGATGGCCGCGCAGGCTTACGACTCGGTAAAACTGATCGCCGCTGCGATGGAGCAGGCCAAGTCCACGGACGGCCCGGCGGTGCAGGCCGCCTTGCAGCAGCTGTCGCAGGCGCAGGGCGTCATCAAGGCGTACCAGCAGCCGTTCTCCGTGGACAACCACGAGGCGCTGTCGGTGAAGGACTTCCGTTTGGTGCGCTGGATCGACGGCAAGGTGGTCACGGTCGACGATGATGTCACGCGCGCCATCAAACCCGAAGACCTGAAGCTGTAAACAACGGTACAGCGGTACATCAAGGATCTCTCCCCGGTCGTTGCCGCACGGCGGGGGAGTCGTCGAAAAGGGGGCCTTCAGCATGCAAATACTACAAGCCATATTGAGTGGATTGGCCATGGGCAGCGTCTATGCCCTGGTCGCGTTCGGTTTCAGCATCACGTACACCACAACCAAGACGTTCAACTTCGGCCAGGGCGCGTTCCTGGCCTTGGCCAGCCTGATCGGCATCAGCGCGATTCTGCTGGTCACGCAGGGCAAGCTGATCGGCTTTCCCAGCCCTGAAGACGTGACGTGGGGATCGTTCCTGTTCGCGCTGCTGGCGGCCATGCTGGTCCTGGGTCTCCTTGGGTTCGTGCTGTACATCACCGCCATCAAGCATTTTGTGGGCGAAGCGGGGCTGTCTTGGGTGATGAGCACCATCGGCTTCGGCATCATCATCCAGAACCTGGCGCTGCTGATCTGGGGTCCGGCCCCGATCGCGGTAGCTTCACCGCTGGGCGAAGGCATCATCACGATTTTCGGCACGGGCGTGCGTCCCCAGGAAATCCTGGTGTTCTGCACCACGCTCGTACTGATGATCGTGTTCGACTGGGCGCTGCACAAGACGAAGATGGGCAAGGCGGTGCGCGCCGTGGCGTTCAGCAAATCCACCGCTAGCCTGATGGGCATCAACGCCAACGCCGTGGCGGTGGCGGTGTTCGTCATCAGCTCGGCGCTGGCGGCGATTGCCGGCGTGATGATCGCGCCGATCGCGACCGCTTCGGTTTTCGTGGGCACGCTGCTGTCGCTCAAGGCCTTTTCGGCGGCTATCCTGGGCGGGCTTGAGAACCCGCGCGGCTGCATCTTCGGCGGCTTCCTGATCGGCTTGCTGGAATCGCTGATTGGCCTGTGGTATTCGAACCTGCGTGAGATAGCTGTGTTTGCGCTGATCATTGTCGTGCTGTACTTCCGCCCGGCCGGCATCCTGGGCCGCGTGCATGCGGAGAAGGTGTGAACATGTCCAAACTTCTCATTCCACTCGTCATCGCCGCCCTGGCCGTGGGCTTCGCCTATTCAGGGCTGAATGACTTCTACCTGCTGATCCTCTTCAATATCGGGGTCTATTACATCGCCGCCACCGGTTTTAACATCCTGGTCGGCCAGACCGGGCAGAAGTCGCTGGGCCATGCCGGCCTGTTCGGCGTGGGCGCCTACACCGTGGCGCTACTGACCGTGAACTACCAGGTCAATCCGTGGCTGGCGCTGCTGTGCGCGGCGGGTGTGTCTGCCGTCTTCGGCGTGGCCATCGCGATCCCGGCGCTGAAAGTGAAGGGGCCCAGCCTCGCCATGGTCACCATCGCCTTCGGCCTGCTGATCGAGAAGATCGTGTCCGAATGGACCGACGTTTTCAAGGGCCAGGAAGGCTTCTACGGCATCACCGGTCTGACTTTCAACGGCGCCACGCTGGACAGCCGCCAGTGGGTCGTTGTGGTGGTGATGCTGGGCCTGGCGCTGCATGCGATGACGTCCTTGCTGCTGAACGGGCGCTTCGGCCGCGGCTTCGCCGCCGTGCGCACGTCCGAGATTGCCGCTGAAAGCGTGGGCATCAGTGTCTACCGTTTCAAGATTCTGGCGTTCGCGATCAGCGCCATCACCTGCGGCATCGCGGGTGGTCTGGTGGCGCAGCAGAACCAGTACATCAACTCGGATTTCGTCAACTTCAACCTGTCGGTGTTCTTCCTGGTGCTGGTATTGTTCGGCGGCCGCACGCCGGTGGGATCGTTCCTGGGCGCGGTGGTGCTGACGGTGCTGGACGCCATGCTGGCGCGCTGGCCGGAAGTGCAGCATTTCGCCTATGGCCTGATCCTGCTGTTTGCGCTGTACGCCATGCCGGAAGGGCTGGCCGGTCTGCTGCGCCGGGTGTTGCCGCAACGCGGCCAGCGCGACGCATTGTCGCGGGGCGCGGCGGCCGCCGAATGGACGCCCAAGCGCGCCGCGCAAGTCGTGTCGCCCTCGCCGGGCCGCGCTGCGCCGGAATTCCTGGAAGTGAAGGATCTATACAAGGCCTTCGGCGGCGTGGTCCCGACCAACAAGGTGTCGTTCTCGCTGGCGCAGGGTTCGATCGTGTCGCTGATCGGCCCCAACGGCGCGGGCAAGACCACGACCTTGAACCTGCTGTCCGGGCTGGTCGCGCCGGACGCGGGCAGCATCCGCTTCAAGAATAAACAGATGGTGGGCCTGTCCCCGAACGAGATCGCCGCGTCCGGCATCGGCCGCACGTTCCAGAACCTGAAGCTGTTCGACGGCCTGACCGCGCTTGAGAACGTGATGGTCGGGTTCTACCGCGTGCAGAAATCCGGCTTCTTCTCCAACCTGCTCGGGCTGCCGGCCAGCTTGGCCGAAGAACGGCGCATGCGCCAGGAGGCGTTCGCCATCTTGAAGTTCTTTGACCTGGACCGGTATGCCGACGACGCCGCCAAAAGTCTGCCCTACGGTCTGCAGCGTCGGCTGGAGATCGCCCGCGCGGTGGCAGCCATGCCCGATCTGCTGCTGCTTGATGAACCCGCGGCCGGCCTGAACCCGGCCGAGACCGACCAGCTGACCGACCTGATCGTGAAGCTCAAGGGCATGGGCCTCACCATTTTGCTGATCGAACATCATATGGACCTGGTCATGGCGATTTCGGACCACATCGTCGTGCTGGACTACGGCGTGAAGATCGCCTCGGGCCTGCCGAATCACATCCAGGAGAACCCAAAAGTGATCGAAGCCTACCTGGGCGCGCCCGCATAGGAGACCACCATGAGCCGATTACTGGATATCAAAGACCTGGCGGTCAGCTACGGCGCCGTCAATGCGTTGAAGCGGGTGTCGCTGCATGTGGACACGAACGAGATCGTGACCATCATCGGCGGCAACGGCGCAGGCAAGAGCACGATGATGCGCGCGCTATCGGGCATCGAGAAGTCGACGGGGTCGATTGCGTTCGCCGGGCAGGACCTGGGCGGCGTCAGCGCGCACAAACGCGTGGGGCTGGGCATCGCCCACGTGCCGGAAGGGCGCCAGGTGTTCCCGGACCAGACCGTGTTCGACAACCTGATGCTGGGGGCCTTTCTGCGCAAAGAGCCGCCAGCCGAGCTGGCCTCCGAGATCGAGCGCTGTTTTGCAATGTTCCCGCGCCTGAAAGAGCGCCGGGACCAGTACGCGGGCACGCTGTCGGGCGGCGAACAGCAGATGTTGGCCATCTGCCGTGCGCTGATGAGCAAGCCGCGCATCCTGATGCTGGACGAGCCGTCCCTGGGATTGGCGCCGCTGATCGTGGCCGAGATCTTCAAGATCATCAAGTCGCTAAAAGAACGCGGTATGACGATCCTGCTGGTCGAGCAAATGGCCAACCAGGCACTGGCGATTTCGGACCGCGCTTATGTGCTGGAGGTGGGCTCCATCGTGATGGAGGGCACCGGCCAGGAATTGTTGGCTAGCGAGCGCGTGCGCGAGGCCTATCTGGGAAAACACAAGAGCTGACGAGGCAATCATGTCATCCAAACCTTTGAGCGGGATCCGTGTGCTGGAGCTGGGCCAGCTGATCGCCGGGCCGTTCGCCGCCAAGATGCTGGGCGAATTCGGCGCCGAAGTGATCAAGATCGAGCCGCCCGGCAAGGGCGACCCCTTGCGCAACTGGCGTCTGATCCACGACGGCACGTCCGTCTGGTGGCAGGTGCAGTCTCGCAACAAGAAGTCGGTCAGCCTGGACCTGCGCCAACCGGAAGCGCAGGATCTGATCCGCATGCTGGTCAAGGACATCGACGTCGTGGTCGAGAACTTCAAGCCGGGCACGATGGAAAGCTGGGGGTTGGGCTGGGAAGATCTGCGCACGATCAATCCGCGCCTGGTGATGTTGCGCGTGTCCGGGTACGGCCAGACCGGCCCGTACCGCGACCTTCCCGGCTTCGGCGCCATCGGCGAGGCCATGGGAGGCCTGCGCCACCTGAGCGGCGAGCCGGACCGAACGCCGGTGCGTGTGGGTATCTCCATCGGCGATTCGTTGTCGGCGCTGCATGGCGTGATCGGCATCCTGTTGGCGTTGCGTGCCCGTGACCAGAACGGCGAAGGCCAGATGATCGATGTGGCGCTGTACGAATCCGTCTTCAACATGATGGAAAGCCTGCTGCCGGAATACGCCGTGTTCGGCGAGGTACGCCAGCCGGCGGGAAGCAGCTTGCCGGGCATCACACCCAGCAACGCCTACCGCTGCCAGGACAACAAGTACGTGCTGGTCGCCGGCAACGGCGACAGCATCTTCAAACGTCTGATGGGGGTGATCGGACGCCCGGACCTAGCGGATTCGCCGGAATTGGCGAACAATGCCGGCCGCGTAAAGCATGTGGTGATGCTGGACGACGCCATTTCGCAATGGACGGGTCAACATCCGCTGGATGTGGTGCTGGCCCGTCTGAACGAAGGCCAGATCCCGGCCGGCAAGATCTACGACGTGGCGGACATCGCCACCGATCCTCACTACCAGGCGCGCGGCATGATCCTGGACGGCGCGTTGCCCGACGGCACGCCGATCAAACTGCCGGGCATCGTGCCCAAACTGTCGGAGACGCCGGGCGAAGTGCGTAGCGCCGCGCCCGTCCTGGGCCAGGATACGGACGCGGTGCTGGCTGGCCTGGGCGTGGACGAAGCGAAGCGCGCCGAGTGGCGCGCGCGCGGCATCATTTGAAAAGGATAGCCATGAACGAACCGAGCGCAAGTGGCAAGAAGCTCTACATCCAGGACGTGGCGTCCCGGGACGGCTTCCAGAACGAAAATCAATTTATCGAGACGCAGGACAAGATCGACTTCATCAATGCGTTGTCTCAAAGCGGATTCGCCAAGATCGAGGCCACGTCCTTCACGTCGCCCAAAGCGATCCCCGCGTTGCGCGACGCCGAAGCCGTGATGCACCAGATCGATCGAAACCCCGACGTGGTCTACACCGTGCTGGTGCCCAACGTGCGCGGCGCGCAGCGGGCGCTGGAATGCAATGTGGACGAGGTCAACCTGGTGATGTCGGTCAGCGAGACCCATAATCGTGCCAATCTGCGAATGACGCGCGAGCAGTCCTTCGAGCAGCTGAGCGACGTGGTCAACGTCGTGCGCGGCAGTGGGGTTGCGGTCAACGTGTCGTTGTCGACCGTGTTCGGTTGCCCGATGGAAGGCGACATCAACGCCTTCGACGTGCTGGAACTGGTGGGGCGGTTCGCTGCCCTTGGGGTGCACGGCGTGACGCTGTGTGACACGACCGGCATGGCATATCCCACACAGGTGGGGAAGATCTGCCGCGAGGTCCGCCGGCTGTTCCCGGACCTGACCACGACGCTGCACTTCCACAATACGCGGGGCATGGCGCTGGCCAACACGCTGGTGGCGCTGGAGGCGGGCATCGACCGCTTCGACGCGTCTCTTGGCGGATTGGGTGGCTGCCCCTACGCCCCGGGCGCCAGCGGCAACGTCTGCACTGAAGAACTGGTGCATATGCTGGAGCTGATGGGCTACGACACGGGCGTGGACCTGACCCGCATCCTGGGCATCGCGGCGACCCTGCCCGCGCTGGTGGGCCACGACATCCCCAGCCAGATCCTAAAGGCGGGCCCGCGCCTGACGCTGCATCCGGCACCCGGCCTCGGCGTCTGAATTCGACGCTCGCCGTCGGCACTTGGTGCCGACGGACGGGTCTAGACAGCGGTCGCCCGAGCGGCGGGCGGTGTGCTAAGTTGCCGGAGATGCCGCCCGGCCCGGAGCCCGCCATGCTGAAATTCGCCGCCAACCTGTCGATGATGTACCCGGAACACGCGTTCCTGGACCGCTATGCCGCCGCCGCGGCGGATGGGTTCCTGGGCGTGGAATGCATGTTCCCGTACGAGGCCCCCGCGGCCTTCGTGCGCGCGCGCATGGACGCGGCCGGCGTGTCGCAAGTGCTGTTCAACGCGCCGCCCGGCGTGGTCAGCCAGGGCGAACGCGGGCTGGCGGCGCTGCCCGGCCGGCAAGCGGAATTCCAGGCGGGCATCGAACAGGCGCTGGCTTACGCAACGGCACTGTCCTGCTCGAACGTCCACGTGATGGCGGGCCTGGCGCCGGCGGACATACCGCGCGAGGCCCTGCTGGACTGCTATCGCGAGAACCTGGCCTGGGCCGCGCGTCAGGCCAGTTCAGCGGGCGTCACGGTGCTGATCGAGCCCATCAATACGCGCGACATTCCGGGCTACATCCTCAACCGCCAAGACGACGCGCATGCCATCGTGCAGGCGGTCAACGCGCCTAATCTGAAGGTGCAGATGGACCTCTACCATTGCCAGATCGTGGAAGGCGACGTCACCGCCAAGCTGCGCAAATACCTGCCCACCGGGCGGGTGGGCCACCTGCAGATTGCTGGCGTGCCGCTGCGCCACGAGCCGGACCGGGGCGAGCTTGATTACGGCTGGGTGTTCAACGTGCTGCGCGAGCTGGATTACCGAGGCTGGATTGGCTGCGAATATCGCCCCGCGGGCGACACGTCGGCCGGCCTGCGGTGGCTGTCCGCCGCCCGTGGCTGACTGCCGCGATTGCTGCCAATGCGCGATTTCCCCATGAGGGTTTCCCGGGTTGTCCTGAAATGCGCGTCGCTGTAAATATAATTAATATGTTAACTAATAAGAAGCAGTCGAACGCCATTCGAGGAGACCAGGTCATGACCACAAGCTACATCCGCCGCGCCTTGCTGGTGGCGGCGTTGACGGGGGCCGCCGCGTTTTCCGCCTCGGTTCTCGCCGCGGACTTCCCCGACCATCCGATACGTTGGCTGGTGCCGTTCAGCCCCGGCGGGGGCAGCGATATCGCCACCCGTATCGTCGCCCGGCACGTGGGCGATTCGTTGGGCCAGACGGTGGTGGTCGAAAACCGGCCTGGCGCCGCCACCATCGTCGCCGCGCAAGAAACCGCCCGTGCCGCGCCGGACGGCTATACGCTGATGACGGCGGGCATGAGCACCCTGGCCCTGAACCCCTGGCTGTACAAGAATCTGCCTTACGATCCGGCCAGGAACCTGACGCCGGTATCGACGCTGGTGGCGCTGCCCATCGTGCTGGTGGTCTCGCCCGATTCCGGCCTGGCCGACCTGCCGGCCGTGATGGCCTACCTGCGTAGCCCCAAACCGGGCAGCTATGCCTCGTTGGGCGTGGGCAGCCCCCATCATCTGGCCATGGAACTGTTCCTGGAATCGTTCGGCGGTCGGGCGACGGCCATTCCCTACAAGGGCACGCCGCCCGCCTTGCAGGACGTCGCCTCCGGCGTGGTGCCGATGATGATGGCCGACCTGGCTGCCGCCCGGCCGTTGATCCAGGCGGGCAAGCTGCGTGCCATCGCGGTGCCGTCGGCACGGCGGTCGGCGCAACTGCCGGACGTGCCTACCTTCGCGGAAGCAGGCGGGCATGTGTTTGAGGCGGCGGCGTGGCAAGGCGTGGTGGCGCCGGCTGGCACGCCAGCGCCCATTGTCGAAAAACTTAGCCGCGCCATCGTCGCGGCGCTGCAATCGCCCGACGTGATCAAGCAATTGACGCTGCAAGGCATGGAGCCCACCGGCAGCACGCCGCAGGCATTCGCTGCCTATGCCGGCGAGGAATACAAGCGCTGGGGCGCGGTGATCCGCCACAAAGGCATTTCGGCGGAATAAGCCGCAGCAAGCCGGGGCCGGGGCCGGGCCCGGGTCTGGTGCCTTCGGCCCGGCTTAGTCCGGAGCCGGCGGGGCAGGCAGCTTGCGGGTGCGCTGCGCGGTCGCGGCGCAACCCGCGGATGCCAGGATGATCCCGCAGATGGCCAGCCACTGCGTTTGGGTCAGGTGTTCATTCAGCACGATCACGCCGGCCAACGCGCCCATCGCGGGTTCCATGCTGAGCAGCACGCCGAAGGTTTTCTGCGGCAAACGCCGCAACGCCACCATTTCCAATGAATACGGCAGCGCGCTGGACAGGATGCCCACGCCGATGCCGGCCAGGATCAGCTTGGGGTCAAGCAAGGCCATGCCCGCATGGGCCGCGCCCACGGGCAGGGCGACCATCGTCGCCGCCAGCAGGCCCAGCGACGTCGCCTGCCCGCCGTGCACATTGCCGGCCATCTTGCCGAAGATGATGTAGAGCGCCCAGCAGACCGCGGCGGCCAGCGCGTAGGCGATGCCGGTCGGGTCCAGGTCATGGATGGATTGCCCGGTGGGGATCAGCAGCACCAGTCCGGCCAGCGCGCAGGCGATCCAGACGAAATCGATCGCGCGCCGCGACAGCACCACCGCTAGCGTTAGCGGCCCGGTGAATTCAATGGCGATCGCCACGCCCAGCGGCAGCGTGCGCAGCGCCATGTAGAACAGCAGGTTCATGCAGGCCAGCGTGACGCCGTACAGCGCGATCTTGGCGGCGTTCTGGCGGGTCAGCGGAAAGCGCCACGGGCGCCAGAACGCGATCAGGATGATTGCCCCGATGACGATGCGGTAGGCCGTCGTGCCCTGGGCGCCCACTTCGGGAAACAGCGACTTGGCGAACGACGTGCCAATGCACAGCGAGGCCATGGCGCCAATCAGCGACAGGGTGGGAAGCAGGGTGGAGGCCGAGGCGTTGTGCCCGGTATTCAGCGTGGCGGCGGTCATGGAAGCGGCGTGAGGCGAAAAGCGGGGAATCAGGGGGTTGGGTTCGCGGCGGTGGAGTAAAGCACAAACAGGGCCAGGCCGACCATGATGGCGCCCAGCAAGCCTTGCTGCATCCGCAGGAACCACGGATTGCGCCCGACCCAGCCGCGGATGCGCGACGCGCCATAGGCGAAGAAGCTGCCGTAGGGCAGGCTCAGCACCTTCATCGTGATGCCAAGCACCAACATCTGGAGCCAGACCGGCCCGTTGTCCGGGGTCGTGAACTGCGGCAGGAACGCGATCATGAACAGCAACACCTTCGGGTTCAGCAGGTTCGTCATGAACCCTTGCCAGAAAGCGTCGCGGGCGTCGCCCGGCCGGGCGCTCAAGGACACGTCGGCCGACTGTGCGCAGCGGATGATCGCCTTGATGCCCAGATAGCCCAGGTACAGGCCGCCCGCCGCCTTGATGCCCACGAACAACGCGGGAAAGGCGCGCAGCACCGACGCCAGGCCCAGCACCACGGCGGGCACCTGGATGAAGCCGGCCGCCACATTGCCCAACACGCTATGGAAGGCGGGCCGGAATCCTTGCGTCATTCCGCGTGACAGCGTCAGCGCCATGTCCGGGCCGGGCGTGAGTTTGAGCGCCGCGTCGGCGGCGAGGAAAAGCAGGAAAAGCTGGAGTGAGGGCATTGCGGGATACGGCTGGAAATCCCGCGTGGCGGGTGGCAGGCTCCCAGTGTAAGCAAGGCGGCTGATGAATTCCTGCGTCAGGCCGGGCTGAAATGAAGTTTCCCGTCGAAATGGGGCCAGGTTCCGTCGCCGCCAGGATTAGAATCTGGCGATGGCCCCCTTCGGCCGGATACCCTGCGTTCCGAGACCCCATGGAACTAGACGATTTCGACCTTCAAATCCTGCAAAGCCTGCAGGAAGACAACCAGCGCACCAGCCAGGACGTCGCCCAGCGCGTGAACCTGTCGCCGGTGTCCTGCCTGCGCCGCATGAAGCGGCTGCGCGAATCCAACGTGGTCACGGCCGACGTGTCGGTGGTGGACCCCGCCGCCGTAGGCCGCGGCATCATGATGGTGGTGCTGGTGTCGCTGGAAAGCGAACGCGCCGACAAGCTTGATCAGTTCAAGCGCGCGATGCAGGGCGCGCCCGAGATCATGCAGTGCCTCTCGGTCACGGGCGAGGTCGATTTCGTGCTGACGCTGACCATGTCCGACATGGCCGAATACGAAGTCTTCGCCCAGCGCCATTTCTGGGGCAACCCGAACGTCAAGCGCTTCTCCACGCTGGTGGTGATGAACCGCGTGAAGAACGGCTTGACGGTGCCCGTGGCTACATCGGTTTGAGGCCCAGCGCCTGGATCATTTCCCGGTATTTGGCGACTTGCGCCACCGCATAGGCGTCGGCGTCCTGCTGGCTCATGGGCGGTAGCAGCAAACGGCCTTCCGCTTCCATCCGCTCGCGCAGTTCGGGTTGCAAAAGCGCATAGCCGACGGCGCGACGCAGGGTGTCCACGGCTGGCGCCGGCGTGTCCTGGCGCACGTAGTAGCCGCCTGCGATCGTGTAGACGAAGTCCGGGATGGTCTGGCTTTGCGAGATCCGCGGCAGTTTGGCCAGCGGCGCGGGCAAGGTGTCGGAAAAGCTGGTCAGGATCTTCAACTGCTGCTGCGCCGCCATGCCCTCCATCGCCTGCTGGTACGGCAGGACCGCGAAATCGACCTGGCGGCCAATCAGGTCCTGCAAGGCGGGCGCCGCGCCGCGGTACGGCACATGCAGGAATTCAGCGCCCACGCGCCGTCCCAAGTACTCGGTCATGATGTGATAAAGCGACCCCACGCCGACGCTGCCGAAGGTCAGGGGCTTGGCCCCGGGGCGCTTGGCGTAGGCGATGAAGTCGTCGACGTTCGAGACGGGCAGGTCGGCGCGCGCCAGCAGCACGATGGTGGCTTCGCTGATGGGTTGGGTCAACCGGAAATCCTCGGGCTTGTAGCGCGCCGCGCTGTTCAGGAACGGACTCAGGATGACCTCGTTGGCGGACCCGTGCAGGAAGGTGTAGCCGTCGGGCGGGCTGGTCAACACGCGGCGCGCGCCCAGCATGCCGGCGCCGCCGCCCACGTTTTCCACGACGACCTGCTGCTTCAGCGCATGGGCGATGTGCACGCCGAACTGCCGCGCCGAGGCATCGCTGGCGCCGCCGGCCGGATAAGGCACGATCAGGCTCAGGGGCTTTTCGGCGGGGTACTCCGCGGCATTCGCCAGCGGGGCGGCGGCGCAGGCCGCCAGGCAAATGGCGGCCGCCCGGGCCGATAGGTTCCAACGCATGCTGCTTCTCCCTTGTCTTCGCTGTTTTAGGGCGTTCCGGAGTTCCGGACGGCTCCATGCAGTCTAGGCAGCGGCGTTTGCCCGCATCAATGTCGGGCGACGGGTCGGATCATTGTGATTTCCGCAACGATGCGCGGGCCGGCCGGCATGCGGACGCGTCAGACGCGCCGGGCTTCCAGCGCGGGAAACGTCTTCAGGATGTGGCGCAACATGCTGGCCGTCGCGGGCGGCAGGTGGCGGCCGGCCAGGCTGATGACATGGGTGCGGCTGTTGTTCAGGATCGGGTTGGCCAGCGGCAGCGACACCATCTGGCGGAACTGCGCGCCCTTGAGCGGCATGGACAGCGGGTTCACGACATAGCCCAGCCCCTGGCTGGCGAACTCCCACAGGATCTTGAACGAGTTGGTCAGCAGCGCGGGTTTGAGTTTGACGTTTTCGTCCAGTTCCGCCGCCTGGATGTGCTGACGCACGCCGAACGATTCGTCCATCGCGGCCCAGCCGTAGGGCGCCAGGTCCGACAGCCGCAGGGCCCGGCGCGTACGCGCCAGGGGATGGCCCTTGTGTACGTGGACGCGCATGGGGGCCGCCCGCGAATAGTGCGAGCGCAATCGCACGTCGTTGGGCGGCTGAAAGGCCAGCGCGATCTGCGCGCGCTCTTCCACGATGCAACGCACGGTTTCGTTGGTGCCCGCGACATGGATGCTGTAGGTGATGTCGGGATGCTCGCGCACGAACGACAGCAGCACGGGTTCAAGCAGCATGTCGACGAAACCCTCGCCCAGCGCCAGTTCCACATGGCCGCGAGTCGCGCTTTTCAGGTTGTTGACCTCGGCCTGGAAGGATTCGTTCAAGTCTTGCTGCCGGCGCGCGAACAACGCCACCAGCCGGCCGGCATCGGTGGGCACGACGCCGCGGCCGCGGCGTTCCAGCAAGGTCAGCCCGGTGTCCGATTCCAGCCGCGCGATGGCGCGGCTGATGGCCGACGGATCGGTATTCAACTGGTCGGCCGCGGCGCGCAATGTGCCGGTCTCGATGACTTGCAGCAGACATAGCGTCCGCTTGAATTCCAGGACATCTTCCATCAAGGCGCTTCCTTGCCGCGGTGTTGGCTCAGGGGGATCGTTGCAAAAACCGCATCGATAAGCGCGGATCATTGCTATCGGCTTTGTACTCGGGCCTGTCTATAGTTGATAGCCGTATTTCCCCCAAGCCTGTCCTACGGAGACCGCCCCATGACCCTCGTCGAATCGCCCGTCAGCCCTGACTTGCTGCGTCAAATGCGCGAATGGCGCCGCGATCTGCACGCGCATCCTGAAACCGCGTTCTGTGAATTCCGCACGGCCGACCTGGTGGCCCGCGAACTGGAGCGAGCCGGCGCCGTCGTGCATCGCGGGCTGGGCCAGACCGGCGTGGTGGGCACGATGGCGCGGGGCGCCGGGCCGGTGATCGGCCTGCGCGCCGACATGGACGCGCTGGACATGCAAGAGCTGGGCGATGCCTCGCACCGGTCCACCATCGCCGGCAAGATGCATGGCTGCGGCCACGACGGCCACACCGCGATGCTGCTGGGCGCGGCCCATCATCTGGCCAGCGATCCCGGCTGGCGGGGCACCCTGCATTTCATCTTCCAACCGGCCGAAGAGCATGCGGGCGGCGGCCTGGCGATGGTGCGCGACGGGCTCTTCGACCTATTCCCGTGCGATGCGGTCTTCGCGCTGCACAACTCGCCCAACCTGCCGTTCGGCACGGTGGCGACCCGCGTGGGCACGGTGATGGCCAATTGCGATACCTACGAGATCACGGTGACCGGCAAGGGCTGCCACGCGGCCCAGCCGGAACATGGCGTGGACCCCATCGTGGCGGCGGCGCAGCTGGCCGTGGCCATGCAGACCATCGTCAGCCGGAATGTGAAGCCCACCGACGCGTTGGCCCTGAGCATCACGCAGATCCATGCCGGCGATACCTGGAACGTGGTGCCCAACAGCGTGCAGCTGCGGGGCAGTTGCCGCACGTTGACGGCCGCCACGCGAGAACTGGCCGAGCGCCGGCTGCGCGAGGTGTGCGCGGGCGTGGCCGTGACCTCGGGCGCGTCGATCGACGTGCAGGTGTTCCGCGGTTATCCGGCCTGCGTCAACACCGGCCCCGAAGTGCAACTGGCCGCCCGGGCCGCCTCGCGAGTGGTGGGGGCGGAACAGGTGGACACGGCGTGCACGCCGCGCATGGGCTCGGAAGATTTTGCGTACATGCTGGAGCAGCGGCCGGGCGCCTATGTGTTCGTCGGCGCGGCGCGCCCGGGGCTCGACAATCCGCCTGTGCATAACCCGTACTACGATTTCAACGACGACATTCTGCCGCTGGGCGCGCATTACTGGGTCGAGTTGGTGAAAGAGGCAATGCCGGCGTAGGTTGCCCCGGCGCTGTTGCCGCCGTCGGCGGTTCAGCCCGGCGCCGGCTCTTCGGGTTGCGGATGCCGCGCCGCCAGAATGGCGCCGGCGTCGCCGGAAATGCTGCGCAGATGCAGGTCGCGTTGCGGGAACGGGATGTCGATGCCGGCCTGCTTCAACGCGCTGTACATGCCCGTCAGCATGTCGCTGCGGATATCGATCCAGCGGTCGAAATCAGTGGTCCAGGCACGCAGGCTGAAGTCCAGCGCGCTGGCTCCGAACCCCATGAACAGCACGACCGGGGCGGGGTCGGCCTCGATGCCCGGCGTCTGCCGCGCCACGTTCGCCAGCACTGTGATGACCTCGCGCGGGTCCGAACCGTAGGCCACGCCGATACTGACTTCGATGCGCCGGCTGCGGTCCAGCATCGTCCAGTTGGTCAGCTTTTCGGATAGCAGCGTGCCGTTCGGCACGATGACGTCGGCGCCTTCGAAAGTCTTGATCCGCGTGGCCCGCATGCCGATGTCGCGCACCTGCCCGGACGTGCCGCTGATGTCCACCACGTCGCCGGGTTGGATGGGGCGTTCGAACATCAGGATCAGCCCCGACACGAAGTTGTTCACGACACCTTGCAGCCCGAAGCCGATGCCCACGCCCAGCGCGCCGAACACGATGGTCAACTGGCTGGTCTGGAAGCCTGCGGCCGACAGCGCAATGCCCAGGCCCAGCAGCAGCACCAGGTAGTACGTCAGCGACGCGATGCTGTTGCCTACGCCGCGCGGCAGCGCCATGCGGGTCAGCACCTCGTCGTGCAGCACAAGGCGTATCGTGCGCGCCGCCCAGAACGCGATCACCACCGAGATCAGGAACACCAGGACGTTGCCCAGGCTGATCGAGATCTCGCCCACCGCCAGCGTGTAGGAAAGCACTTCGGCCACGAACGCATAGGTGGCGCGCAGGATGCGGAAGCGGTCCATGGCGTAGAGCGCCCAGCCCGCAGCGGCGCCTGCCGTCAACAGGCGGATCAGCAACTGCACCAGGGGCGGCGCATGGTCGCGCGCCAGCCGGAAGCGCGAGATCCCCTGGCGCGCCAGCAGCAGTTGCAGCAGCGTGATGATGACGGTCACGCCGGCGTACAGCACCAGCCCGAAGTAGCCGCTGCCGATGACGGCGCTGGTCAGCATTTCCGCCAGGGACACATTGCCGAACAGGTTGGCGGCCAGCGACACGCACAGCAACGCGGCGGCGCCCCAGGCAATGGCCCGCAGGGCGCGCCCCAGCGGCGTCGACGCGGTAGGCGTCAGGCGGTGGACGCGGCGCATCAGCCACAAGATGGCGGCCAGCGCGCACGCCGTCAGCGCCACGGTGGAAATCCGGTAGAACAGCGTGTTGGCCAGGAACAGGAAGCCCAGCCGTTCGGCCAGGAACAGCGCGGTGATCACGGGCGGCCAGTAATCCATCTGCCGGCGGGCGGATGGCGGCAGCAGCCGCAGCACGGGCACGGCCGCCAACACCAGCGCAACCTGCTGCACCATCAGCGGCGCATCCGGCTCCAGGGCCAGCACGCCCAGCATCGACAGCAGCAGCCACGTGGATAGCGGGCGGCCCAGCACGCCGGCGGCGGTTTCACTCATCACGCCTGCGCGGATCGCGTCGCGGCTCTTTCGGGCCAGCCACAGCAATAGCGGCAGCAGCAGCACTTGCAGCACGCGCAGGGCGCGCTGATTGCCGCTGTCGGCCGCGCCGTAGTCCCGCGCGAAACGCACCTCGATCTCCAGGCCGGTCCGCAGCAGGGCCATGGTGTTTTCGCCTGCTTTCTGCGTCCCGCCCAAGGCCCACAGCGGCGGCGAGTCCACGCGCATCAGGCGGGCGTCGATGTAGTCGATCGCGTCGGCCACCGAGCGCTGGCCGGTCTTGATCCGTTCTTCGACGGCGTTGGCGCGTTGTTCCAGTTCGACCTGGCGGGAGAGGGGGCCGGACAACGCCTGCCCGGCAGCGTTCAACTGCGCCAGGACTGCATCCACGCGGTCGGCCAGGGCGGGTGGCAGGCTGGCGGCGTCGGGGGCGTCCTTGACGGCCTGCCAGGCGACCCGGCGGCGGAACAGATCGGCGGCGTCGTTGGCGTACCAGGACGTGGCCTGCCGCAGGTCGGCATGCCAACGCGCCAGTCGGCGTGCGTCGAAGAGCCAATGCCGTTCCAGGCTTTCCACCCGCATGATGGGCAGGGTGCGCAACTGGGCCGGCTGGAATTCATAAAGCTTTTCGTCGACGGACTGGGCGATGGCGTCCAGCGCGGGCGTGAGCGCGGTGCCCGGATCGGCCGCCGCCACGCGTTGCAGCAACCCTTCGGCGTAGCGCATGTCGGTATCCGCCCGCAGGGGGATGTCCGCGATCTGGATGACAGGGGGCGGCGCCTGCGCGGGAGCGGGCGGTGCCGACGCGGCCTGCGTGCTTGCCAGCGCAGGCAGCCCGAGGAGCAGGGCAAGGAACGGGCAAAGGAGCAGCGCAAAGAGCAGCCTGGGAAACAGGCTGAAAAGCGATCCGAACAGGCCATGAAGGATTCGTGCTCGGACGCGCATGTCGCGACTCCGTTGGGATGCGGCGAACCGGGGTGCTACCCACTCTAGCGCATCACCAGTCCGCCGTCCACGAACAGCACTTGGCCGGTCATGAATCCGCTCCAGTCGGACGCCAGGAACAGCACCGGGCCGGCGATGTCTTCGGGCCGCGCGATGCGCCGCAGCGGCGTGGCGGCGGCCAGTTGTTCGCGGAACGATTCCTGGGCGGCGCCGCTGGCTTGGGTCGGGTAGACCAAACCGGGGGCGACGCAGTTGACCCGTATCCCGAAAGGGCCCAGTTCCGACGCCAGGTTGCGGCTGAACGCCACCAGGGCGGCCTTGGCCGTGGTGTAGTCGTGATACGGCACCACCGGCTGCTCGACCAGGTTGGTGGCGATGTTGACGATGCAGCCTTGCGCGCGCTGCTTGAAATGCGGCAGCGCGGCGCGGCAGACGTTGAACGCCGCGCCGACCGCGCCGTCGAATTGCGATTGATAGTCCTGCCAGGCGATGTCGTCGAACGCCGTCCGCTGGCGCGGATCGAAGGCGTAATGCCGCAAGGCGTTGTTGACGACCACATCCAGCCGGCCGACGTCCTGCACGATGCCGTCGACCATGCCGCGCACCGCTTCCGGTGAACCGACGTCGGCCTGCACGGCCCAGGCGTCGCCGCCGGCGGCCTGGCATTGCGCCACTACGGCCTCGGCCGCGTCGGCATTGCTCAGGTAATTGACGACCACCGTCGCGCCTTCCCGGGCAAAGCCGCGCGCGATCTCGGCGCCAATGCCACGGCTGGCGCCGGTCACCAGCACCACCTTGCCTGCGAACTTCAGGGCAGCGTTCATGTCAGGCCGCCGGCAGCAGGCTGGCGTCCACGGCAGCCGCCACGTCAATGCGCTGTTGCACCAGGCCCAGCGCTCGGTAGACATCGGCCGCCTTCTGCAGCGAGTCCAGATCGATCGTGCCCAGCGGGCGTCCTCCCGAGGCAATCGACGCAGCATTGCGCAGCTTGATCACTTCCAGGTTGATGGCGCGGTCGGTGCCGTCGATGGCGCGCTTGCCGGCCAGCGTGGCGGCTTCCTCCGGTTGGGCGATCATCCACGCGGCGCTGTCGCGGTAAGCCTTCAGGAAGGACCGCAGCAGCGCCTGCTTGGGTTGGAGAGTCTGCTCGCGCACCACGAACAGGTCGCTGGACACGTTAAGCGTGTCGGCCACGTTCATCACGTTGACGTCGCCCAGGCCGCGCCGGCGCCCCACCAGCAGCCCGGTGTCGGTGGCCGCGGTGGCGTCGACCTGGCCTTGCAGCAGGGGGGCGAAATTCAGTACGCCGGTCACCACGATTTCAACGTCCGCTTCGGTCAGGCCCGCCTGGTGCAGCAGCACCAGCAGGTTCTGGCGCGTGCCGCTGGCCAGGCTGTAGACACCGATGCGTTTGCCTTTCAAGTCCGCCGGGCGCGTGATGCCGGCCGACTTCAGCGACACCACGTTGAAGACGTTCCGCGGATAGATGTCGTAGATGGCCCGCAGCTTTTCGCCCTTGTCCAAGGCCATGAAGAACGAGCCGGGGTCGGTGAACGCCACGTCGGCCTGGCCGCTGAGGATATTGCGGATCGCGTCGCCGCCACCCGCGCCCGGCAGGTAGACCAGTTCCACACCTTGCGCCGTGAAGAAGCCCTTGTCGGGTTCGGCCAGGATGTTGGTGATTTCGCTGATGGGCTTGCTCCAGCCGGCCAGCGTGATCTTGCCGGACGCAGCGGTTTGGGCGCTTTGCGCGCGCGCGGCCAGCGGCGCCAAAGACGCCACGGCGAGGCTCGCGGCCGCAGCCAGCAGCGTGCGGCGGGTAGGGGACGGGAGCATGGGAAGAGTCCTGGAAAATGTCATGAATGATCGGCGTAGGGGCGCAGCAGCCGCCGCTCCAGCATCAGCGTGGCCTGATAGCCCAGCAATCCGATGGCAGCGATGGCGGTCAGCGCGGCGAACATGAGGGGCGTGTCCATCATGCCCTGCGCGGCGATGATGACGGCGCCCAGCCCGCGGCTGGCGCCGATGAATTCGCCCACCACGGCGCCTACCAGCGCCAGCACCAGCGCCACGCGCAAGCCGGCCAGAATGCCCGGCAGGCCCGCAGGCAGCTTCAGGCGCAGCAAGGTCTGCCCGCGCGAGGCGCCCAGCATGCGGAACAGTTGCAGACGGTTCGGATCCACCTGCCGCAGACTGGTCAACGTGTTTTCCATCAAGGGAAAGAAGCAGATCAGGGCGGTCATGACGACCGTGGGCGCCATGCCGAACCCGAACCACAGCACGAATAGCGGGGCCAGCGCCAGCTTGGGGACCACCTGGCTGACAATGACGTAGGGCTTGAGCACGCGGTCCAGCAGGGCCGACTCGGCCAGCGCCACGCCCATCGCCAGACCGGCCGCGCCACCCAGCGCCAGGCCCAGCAGCATCTCGGCAAGCGTCGCGCCGATGTGCGGCCATAGGTAGCCGGTGGCAAGGCTGGTCCACAACGTCTTGGCCACGACGGAAGGGGCGGGCAGCACCAGTGCGGAGATGCCCGCTTGCCGCACGGTCGCTTCCCAGGCGCCCACCAGCACTGCAAGCATGGCCCACGCAAGCAGGCGGGAATGGAAAGCCTGTTTCATGGGCGCGCCCCGTTCATGAATCCGAACACCTGCGCGCAATGCGCGTTGAAGGCGGCGCCATGCCGCATCGACTGCGTGCGCGGCGCGGGCAGGTCGACATGCACGTCGGCCACCATGCGCCCCTGATGCATGACCGCGACGCGGTCGCCCAGGTACACGGCCTCGCCGATGTCATGCGTGACGAACAGCACGGTCGTCTTGCGCAGGCGGCACATTCGGATCAAGTCGTCCTGCAGCTCGCCGCGCGTGATCGCGTCGAGCGCGGCGAAGGGCTCATCCAATAGCAGCAGGGCCGGCCGAAGGATCAACGCGCGCGCCAGCGCTACCCGGCTTTGCTGGCCGCCGGACAGTTGCCGGGGGTAATGCCGCGCGTGATCGGACAGGCCCAGCATCGCCAGCAGTTCGTGCGCATGGTCGATGTCGTTCGTGGATGGCCGGCGTTGCAGCGACACGGGCAGCAGCACGTTGTCGATGACTCGGCGCCATTCCAGCAGCGTGGGCGCTTGGAAAACATACCCCAGCTGCGGGCCAGGCACGGCAGGCGTGCCGTCCCACAGCCGAACGCGGCCGGACTGCGGCGTCAGCAGGCCCGCGGCCAGCTTGAGCAGCGTCGTCTTGCCGCAGCCGCTGCGGCCGACCAGGCAATGGAATCCGCCCGCCGCAAGCCGCCAGTCGATACCGTCGACGATGGCCGGCCTGCCGGGGTAGGTGTAGACGACCCGGTCGATGTCCAGGAAGGGCGCGGACGGATCGGCGTTCATGGCTCGTAGCGCGCGAACGGTTCGGCCGCGGCTTCGGCGGACAGCTCGATCTCGGCCATGCGAACCAGGTCCAGCAAATTGAAACGGCCATCGTGGTGCCAGCCGGCTTCCGGCATGCTCATCGCGCCGATGGCGCTGATGCGCGTGACGCCCGCCGCGCCCAGTTGCTCGGCCAGCCGGTACAGCTCTTCCGGCGAGGCGGCAACGCCGGCGGTTTGCAGGAATTCGCGACGGGCCTCCACCAGCGGCGCCACGTCATCCAGCGCATCGATGCCGGCTACCGTGATGCTGCGCTGCAGGGCCGTCGGCGTCAGCGACGCCGCATCGTCGGCGTAGGCCACGCTCCAGGGCGCGGCGGGGTCGCCGATCAGGGCATCCGCGCCGTCCGGCGACAGCGCCCATTCGATCGACTGGCGCCACTTCGCCACGGCGGCCGATTCTTCCAGTTCCAGCGCGCGGCGCGGAAAGCGCCGCTGCAGGTTCGACAGCTCGCCCGCCAGATAGCCGGCGAAGTCGCGCGGCGAGACCGGGCCGCCACGCTGCACATAGAAGACATGCGGGGAATAACAGCCCTGCTGGTCATAGCGCATCACGTCCCACGCGGCGCGGCGGGCCAGCGCGGGCGCCTTCTGGGCATCCAGCGCCATCGCGCTGACCACGCCGAAACCCAGTTTGTGGCCGTGGGCCAAAAAACGCGTCGTGACGGGCAGGCGGCGTTGAATGGCGTGCAGCGCGTCATTGCCGCCATACGCCACCACCGTGTCGGCCTGGGCGTAGAGCGCCGACGCGTCGTCGCCGCCGGCGCCGCGCCACCACACCACGGCCAGGCAATCGGCCAGCGGCGGATGAACTTCCGCCAGCAGCCGCGCGAACCAGCCCGCGAACAGTGGCTCGGCGCTGGGCAGCTTGCCGATATTGCCGGCCTTCACCAGCAGGCCGCAGACCAGGCTCCATAGCGCCAGCGCGGGCACGTTGCCGGCCCAGCTGTGCGCAAGCAGCTGCGGACCGTAGGCACGCACGGCGCCGCCCTTGGCCGCAGGCTGAAAACCGTCCAGCACCTTGGGGTTGGCAAAATCTTCGGCCACGAAGCGATGCAGCTGCGGGGCGCGAAAGGTCTTGAAAAAACCGGTCAGCCCCAGCCGCACCATCTCGGCGTCGTAGCCGCTGACGATCGGCAGCAGCGCGTCGGCCTGCCGTCGATACGGGTCGTTCGGATCCAGCAGGCGAGCGATGGCGCGGTCGATGACGGCGATGATTTCCGACACCGTCATCGTCTTCAGATGCTGCGCGCTGGCGTGCTTGACGCGCTGCGCCAGCGCCTGCATCTGCGGCGCGGACAACACCGGCACCGCGACGTCCACGCGCTGGCCGTCTTGCTCGAACGGCAAGACTTGCCACTGGACATCGGCCGCGGCCAGTCCCGGCAAGTATCCCGCTTCGACCCGCACGGTCTTCATGGCGTGGCCGACCGGATGAACTCTTCCACCGCCAGCGAACACCCCTTGGCCTGCGCGCCCTCGGCGCGGCCCAGCAGCAAGAAGCCGCCGTCGGCCGGCAGCCCGACGTCTTCCGTCAGGATGGTGTTGACCGAATTGAAGTTGCCCAGGTCGCAGTGCGCCAGGATGCCGCGTTCGCCGGCCGGCACCGTGTGGCCGGTGGCCGGATCCACCAGGCGCGAACGGATCCAGTGCGGGCCCGACTTGACCGACGGCACGACGGCATTGCCGTCATCGTAGAACTGCGTGCTGAGTTCCGTCATGCCGTACATGTTGATGCACAGCGTGCGCGGCACGCCCAGCAGCGCCGAGAGTTCCGAATAGAAGGTGTCCAGCGGCAATTCACGCGACTGGCCCTTGTAGCCGCCGGTATCCAGGATGCGGCTGCCCGGCGGCAGGCGGAACGAGCGGCCTTCCTTGCGCAACGCGTCGATCACATGCACGAAGCTGAAACTGGCGCCCAGCAGCGCATAGGGCTCGCCCCGGCGCTCGGCCTCTTCCAGCCGGCGCCACAGGCCGTCCAGATCGATGCCCTGCGCCGACATGAAATAGCGGCTGTCTTCCGTGCCGAACGCGGACTTCGCCAGCGCCAGATAATGCGCCAGCGACGAATTGGGCATCTCGATTTCGTCGGGGAACAAAATGCCCATCGGCAAGCGCGCCGTGCCCCGCATGACGCGCTGGGCGAAATTGCGGGTCATGGACAGGTCATAGACGTCCAGATGCGGATGAAAGTGGCGCCCGCGCATATCCGCGCGCGTCGTGCCGCTGGTCATGAACACGCGCTCGTCGGACCGGGGCGGCTCGCAACGCAGTTCCATCGCCTTGAAGGCGTCGATCGGCACCGCCGGAATATCGCTCCACGTCTTCACGTTGCGCACGGTCACGCCGCGGCGCTGGCAGAAGCTGCGATAGGGCGCGCTGGCCCCGTACTGATAGGCGAAAAGCCGCAGCGCAAGCTGATCGAACTGTTCGTCGGTGCAGCCGTCCTGGGCAATGAATTCGAGTAGGTCCGCGACCGGCGGGGCGACGTTGTTCATGGGCGTTCGTTGATTCCAGTACAAGGAAGCTCCGAAGCCCGCCTGCACAAGCGGCGCATCGGCGCGGCCTGGCAAGGCGAATGCTCTTCTTACGCCGGCATGAACCGGGTCAAGTTCGCGGGTCTGAATCTCAGCACTGGCGTGCACCCCGGAGCAGGGGAGATTTTACCCTGCAATGGGTTTACGTCCGTCTGGCCCGCAATTTCATGAGTTCGCGCCAAAAGTCCGCGAGGGCTTCGAGCAGGGCAGGCGATGATGGTTTTGTGTAATTCAATTGAATTACAATCGAGCGGTCCCAAGTTCATTCCAATAGGAGGCCTGTCATGCCTGCCACTGCCCTGGTTCAAACCCGCATCGACCCGGTCCTGAAAGAACGCGCGACGGTAGTCCTAAACAACATGGGGCTCACCGTGTCGGACGCCGTGCGTATTCTCTTGACCCGCGTGGCCAACGAAGGCGCGCTGCCGTTCAATTTTGCCGTGGACCCCGCCGCGCACGACGCTTGGTTTCGTGCCAAAGTGCAGGAAGCCTTGAGCGACACGCGCCCGGCCGTGCCCAACGAAGAGGCTTCAGCCCATTTCGCCAAACGCCGCGCCGCCGCCCTGCGCAAGGCTGAGGGCAAGGCTGAGGGCAAGGCGTGAGGGTTGAGTGGTCAGCGTTCGCGATGGAAGACCGCGACAGGATTTTCGACTACATCGAATGTAAAGGGACGCGTTGAGGCCTCGACGAGGAGGCATATCGTCTACGGCGCTGATTTTCAGCGTTTTGGTGCGTGGGAGTTTGCTGCAAGATGGGGGTGGTGGCCTGGGGCGGAATCGAACCACCGACACAAGGATTTTCAATCCTCTGCTCTACCGACTGAGCTACCAGGCCAATACCTGAACAGGTACGCTTTGCAAAAAGCCCAGCGCGGGGCTGGGCTTTTTTTGGGGTTTGGTATTGGCTGCCTGTTGGCTACCGCAACCCCAATAATTCTTTTGGTGGCCTGGGGCGGAATCGAACCACCGACACAAGGATTTTCAATCCTCTGCTCTACCGACTGAGCTACCAGGCCAACGAAGTCCGCAACTATACACAAATTTCGGGCCGTGCGCCAGCCAGCGCGGAAAAATCCTCCATCCCTTTTGGCAGGCGCACTTGCGCCAAGTGTTGGGTGAATGGCACGGATGGGTGCGGCGCAGGGTCGCGGCAGGGGGGCAGATTGGCCTGGGGATAACCCGCAGGGGTATAATCTTGAACGGTCTGCTGTTACGGGCAGGGGCATGCTGCAGGTTCGCCTTTCGCAGTCTTTCGCACCTATTTGCACGTAACGCATTGTTCTTGGTGGCAGTTCTCTTGGTGGCAGTTCTTCACGCTAACTCATGTCGGTAGCTGTCCTTGCCTTCGGTCTGAATCACACGTCCGCGCCGGTTTCGGTCCGCGAACGCGTGTCCATGCCCGTCGATCTGGTCAAGCCCGCGCTGGAAGGCCTGCGTTCGGCGTTTGGCGGCTCGGTCCGCGAAGCCGCCATTCTGTCCACCTGTAACCGCACCGAAATCTACTGCGCCGCTGACGGCCATGTTGCCGATCAACTGCCCGCCTGGCTGGCTGAACACAACCGCCTGGACGCCGGCACGCTGCGCCCGCACCTGTACCGCCATCATCAAGACGACGCCGTTCGTCACGCCTTCCGCGTGGCCAGCGGCCTGGATTCCATGGTGCTGGGCGAAACCCAGATCGTGGGCCAGATGAAGGACGCCGTGCGCGCCGCCGGCGAAGCCGGATCGCTGGGCACCTTGCTGCATCAGATGTTCCAGCGCACCTTCTCGGTCGCCAAGGAAGTGCGGTCGCAAACCGCCATCGGCGCGCAGTCGGTGTCCATGGCCGCCGCCGCGGTCCGCCTGGCCGAACGCGTGTTCGGCAATCTGGACCAGGCCCGCACGCTGTTCATCGGCGCGGGCGAAATGATTGAATTGTGCGCCACGCACTTCGCCGCGCAACGCCCGCGCAGCATGGTCGTGGCCAACCGCACCGCCGAACGCGCCGAAATCCTGGCCAATCGCTTTTCGGCCAGCACCATGAAGCTGTCTGACCTGACCGAACGGCTGTCGGAGTTCGACGTCATCGTGTCCTGTACGGCAAGCTCCTTGCCCATCCTCGGGCTGGGGATGGTGGAACGGGCCACGCGCCTGCGCCGCCACCGCCCGATGGTCATGATCGACCTGGCCGTGCCGCGCGATATCGAACCCGAAGTCGGCCGCCTGGACGACGTCTACCTGTACTCGGTGGACGACCTGGGCCGCCTGGTGCAGACCGGCACCGACGCGCGCCGCGCCGCCGTCGTGCAGGCCGAAGCCATCATCGAAACTCGCGTCCAGGGCTTCATGCACTGGATGCAATCCCGCGAAGTGGTGCCCGTCATCCGCGACCTGCACCAGGCCGCCGAAGACGTCCGCGCCGCCGAACTGGAACGCGCGCGTCGGTTGCTGGCGCGCGGCGAATCGCCCGAAGCCGTGCTGGAACAGCTGGCGCACGGGCTGACGCAAAAATACCTGCACGGCCCGCTGGCGGCGTTGAACCGCAGCGAAGGCGACGACCGCAAGCAATTGCTTGCCTGGATGCCGCGCCTGTTCCCCGGCCGCGACTCCCGCCGTTAGCGAATCTGTCCCACGTCCCGCCTCCTGGCGGGCGTTCGTCTTGTGGGCGCCCGCTATTCCTGTCTTTTCTTTGGTCATTCCCCCATGAAATCTTCCATGCGCAGCCGGCTGGAGCATCTGTGTAACCGCCTGACCGAGGTGGACGCGTTGCTGGCCCAACCGGAAACCGCGTCCGATATGGACCGTTTCCGCAAGCTTTCGCGCGAACGCGCCGAGCTGGAACCCGTGGTCGAGGCCTTCACGGCTTTTGCCCGGACCGAGGAAGACCTGGCGACTGCCCAGGAAATGCTGTCCGATCCCGACATGAAGGCCATGGCGGAAGACGAGATCAAATCGGGTCGCGGCAAGCTGGAAGGCCTGGAAAGCGCATTGCAACTGTTGCTGCTGCCGCGCGACCCCAATGACGGCCGCAGCGTGTTCCTGGAAATCCGCGCGGGCACGGGCGGCGACGAAAGCGCGCTGTTCTCGGGCGACCTGCTGCGCATGTACACGCGCTACGCGGAAACGCGCGGCTGGCGCGTCGAACTGATGTCGGAAAGCCCCTCGGAACTGGGTGGCTACAAGGAAGTGATCGCGCGTATTGACGGCGACGGCGCCTATGGCCGCCTGAAGTTCGAATCCGGCGCGCATCGCGTGCAGCGCGTGCCCGCGACCGAAGCGCAGGGCCGCATTCACACGTCGGCCTGCACCGTGGCCATCATGGCGGAAGCCGACGAGATGTCGGAAATCGTCATCAACCCCAGCGACCTGCGCATCGACACGTTCCGCGCCAGCGGCGCCGGCGGCCAGCACATCAACAAGACCGATTCGGCCGTGCGCATCACTCACTTGCCCACGGGCCTGGTGGTGGAATGCCAGGACGACCGTTCGCAGCACCGCAACAAGGACAAGGCCATGCAGGTGCTGGCCGCGCGCCTGAAAGACAAGGAAACTCGCGAACGGCAAAGCAAGGAAGCCGCCGAGCGCAAGAGCCTGATCGGCACGGGCGACCGTTCCGAGCGCATCCGCACCTATAACTTCCCGCAGGGCCGCGTGACGGACCACCGCATCAACCTGACGCTGTACAAGCTGCAGCAGATCATGGAAGGCGATCTGGAAGAGCTGACCGGCGCGCTGATCGCCGAACACCAGGCCGAGCAGTTGGCGGCCCTGGGCGACGACATCTGAGCCGCGCGCCATGACCGCGCCCCTGCTCAACAGTCTGCTGGCCGACACCCGGCTGCCGCGCCTGGAAGTGCGCATGCTGCTGGAGCACGTGCTGGGCAAACCGCGCGCGTGGCTGCTGGCGCATGACACCGATCCGCTGGATCCCGCGGTGGCGGCGGCCTATGAGGCGTTGCTGGCGCGGCGCCTGGCCGGCGAGCCCATGGCCTATCTGCTGGGCCACCGCGAGTTCATGGGCCACCGGTTCCGCGTGACGCCCGATGTGCTGATCCCGCGTCCGGATACCGAAGTGCTGGTGGAGACCGCGCTGGAATGCGTGGCTGGCGTGGCGGGCCCCGCCGTGCTGGACCTGGGCACGGGCAGCGGAGCCATCGCGATCTCGATCGCGCTGGCCCGCCGCGATGCGCGGGTGATGGCCTCGGACGTCAGCGCGGCCGCGCTGGCGGTGGCTGCCGGCAACGCCTGGGACCTGACCGCGTCGGTGCGTTTCGTGGAAGGCAGCTGGTACGGCGCCGTGCCGGCGGGCGAGGGCTTCGACCTGATCGTGTCGAATCCGCCCTATGTGGCCAGCGACGACCCGCACCTGGACCAGGGCGACCTGCGTTTCGAGCCGCGGGGCGCGCTGACCGACGGCGCGGGCGGGCTGGAAGACCTGGGCCGCATCGTGGCGGGGGCCGGCCGGCACCTGAAACCGGGCGGCTCGCTGTGGCTGGAGCACGGCTGGGACCAGGCGCAGGCGGTGCGTGGCCTGCTGGCCGAGGCCGGCTTCGAAGACGTGCGCAGCCGGCAAGACCTGGCCGGAATCGAACGGATTTCGGGCGGGCGCTGGCGGTCCGCCGGACGTTGATCCGCGCGCTCTGTTACAGATTCTGCCCCTGAATTCCCGGCATAGGCCGGCGCCGCATCCGGGTAATCCGGGCGGTTTCGCCGGCTGTACCTATAATTGGCGTATTCCGTTATGCCTGTCCAAGAGACCACCATGAGCGACGTTCAAGAATTCATCCGCGAAACCGTGACCCAGCACCCCGTCGTGCTGTTCATGAAGGGCACCGCCCAATTCCCGCAATGCGGCTTTTCCGGCAAGGCCATCCAGATCCTGAAGGGCTGTGGCGTGAAGAAGCTGGTTACCGTCAATGTGCTGGAAGACGACGAAGTCCGCCAGGGCATCAAGGAATTTTCCAGCTGGCCCACCATCCCGCAGCTGTACGTGGCGGGCGAGTTCATCGGCGGTTCGGACATCATGAACGAGATGAACGAATCCGGTGAACTGAAGACGCTGCTGGAGCAATCCGGCGCCACGGCCTAAGCCGCCCATGCGGCGACTGGTCGTCGGCATCACGGGCGCCACCGGCGCGCTCTACGCGGTGCGCATGCTGCAAGCGCTGCGCGGCGTGGACGATGTCGAGACGCATCTTGTGGTGTCGGCGTCCGGCGTGCTGAACATCAAGCATGAACTGGATGTCGGCCGCCACGATATCTACGCGCTGGCCGACCACGTGCACTCCGTGCGCGACGTGGGCGCCACGCTGGCCAGCGGCGCGTTCCAGACGGCGGGCATGGTGATCGTGCCCTGCTCGATGCGCACGTTGGCGGCCGTGGCCCACGGCCTGTCCGACAACCTCATCACGCGCGCCGCCGACGTCACCCTGAAGGAACGCCGGCGCCTGGTGCTGATGGTGCGGGAAACGCCCTTCAACCTGGCGCACCTGCGCAACATGACCGCCGTGACCGAAATGGGCGGCATCGTGTTTCCGCCGCTGCCCGCCTTCTACCACCGGCCGGCCTCCATCGAAGAGATGGTCGATCACACGGTGGCGCGCGTGCTGGAACTGTTCGACATCGTCGTGCCCGGTCCGCACTGGGAAGGCATGAAGTAGGGATCCCGCAGGATCCCCATTGCGCTGGCCTATTGCAGCCGGCTCATTGCAGCCCGCTTATTGTCGCCGGCTCACTGCACCAGCCCCAGCCCGTTCAGCGCCGCCAGGTTTTCCGGCCATTGGCGCGCGCGGGCGTTCTGCAGTTCGATGCGGGCCCAGGCCATCCAGCCTGCCCATTCGATGCGCTTGTCCCACGCGGTGCCCCATGCCTGCAAGGCCGCCAGGCCGGCGGCCGCATGCTGTTCGGCCGCGTCGAAATCCCCCGACGTCAGCGCCAGCTGCGCCAGCAGCAGCCGGGGTTCGCCTACCCACGGATTGTGCGCGACCGCGGCTTCCAGCAGATGGCGGGCGCTGTCCATTTCCGTCAGCGGATGCATGCGCGTGATGACCTGCCAGTACAGCGCGCTGGCGGCGGCTTCGTCGCGCGGGCTGAGCGTGGCACGGCACTGGTCGAACGCGGGCGGGACGGGGATGCCGGTGTCGGCGGGCATGCGCGACAGCGGCGCCAGCAGGTGCGAGAGCATCGACAGGATGTTCGACGGCGGCTTCAACGGGCCGGGCCACAGCGACGACGCCCAGTTCGTCTTCAGGTCGCGGCGCTGCTGCTGCGGATAGCCGGCGAAGATCTCGTCCTGCCAGCTGTGCCATTGTTCGCCGATGTCGGCGGCGGACACCACGATGAAAGCGGCGACCTGGCGCGGCGTCAGGGCGAAGACCTGGCCGTCGGCGCCTTCCAGCGTCATCCCGTCGTTGCCTGCGCCCTGGCCTTGCAGCACCGCCTGCACGAATTTCGTGCGCGGCATCGCGCAGAACAGGCTGACCCATTCTTCAGCTTCAGTGCCCAGCACGTCGCGCAAGGTAGAGCGCTCGCGTTCGCGGTCGAACAGCGTCAGGTCCACGTATTCATTGCCGTAGACGCTGTGGAACAGGCCCAGCAGGCGCACTTCGCGCGGCTGGTTCCATAGCGTCAGCGTGCGGTACACGCCCAGCAGGTGATGCTTGAAGGTGCCGGCCTTGTGCCAGTCTTCGCCAGCGCTGCGCGCGAACAGCAGGTCCAGCAACGCGGGCAGGTCCGCATCGACGGCGGCATAGTGATCGGCAAGCAGGGCGCGGGCCTGCGGGTGGAGGTCGTTGGACGTGGGCATGGCGTTGGCGTAATGAATGAATGCAGCCGCTATTGTGTCCGCATGGCGCGGGCTTGTCATGGCCGTGCGCCTTATATGGTTTTGGGCATATCAATATGAATATTCATGGCTTCCGGTTTTGAAGCGCCGTCACTAGAATCGCGGGTCATTCTTTCTTTCCGTAGAGCCCCACCATGCGCCTTCGCCATTCCCTGGCCGTTCTTGCCTCGTTGATCAGTATTGCCGCCGGCTCGGCCATGGCGCAGGACGCCGAACTGAAGGTGGGCGTGACCGTCGGTCCGCATGCGCAGATCGGCGAAGTGGTGCAGCAGGTGGCGGCCAAAGACGGCCTGAAAGTGAAGCTGATCGAGTTCAGCGACTTTATCCAACCGAACGCGGCGCTGGACGCCAAGGAACTGGACCTGAACATCTACCAGCACAAGCCTTTCCTGGATTCGCAGAACAAGGCGCGCGGCTACAAGCTGGTGCCGGTGGCGACCGCCGTGGTGCAGCAGATGGGCATCTATTCCAAGCGCGTGAAGTCGCTGGATGATTTGCCGCAGGGCGGCAAGGTGGCGATTCCGAACGACCCGACCAACGGCGCCCGCGCGTTGCTGGTGTTGCAGGCCGCCAAGCTGATCAAGTTGAAGGACGGCGTGACGGTGACGGCGTCGCTGTTCGACGTGGTCGAAAATCCCAAGAACCTGAAGTTCATTGAAATCGAAGCGGCGCAGTTGCCACATTCGCTGTCCGACGTGGACGCGGCCGCCGTGAATTCGGCCTACGCCATCCCGGCCGGCCTGTCGCCCGCCAAGGATGCGCTGGCGCTGGAAAGCAAGGACGCGCCGTTCGCGGCGGTGGTGATCGCCGCGCGCGAAGACAACAAGAACGATCCACGCATCGCGCGGTTCATCAAGGCGTACCAATCGGATGAGGTGAAGGCGTTCGTGGCCAAGCAGTTCCCCGGCGCCTACTCCACCTCCTGGTAAGCGGCGCCGCGCCTGGCGGCGGGGCCGTCAGGCGTATTTGCCCGTCAATCCGCCGTCCACGACCAGTTCCGTGCCGGTGATATAGGACGCCTCATCCGAGGCCAGGAACGCCACCGCTTTCGCGACCTCCCAGGGGGTGCCCATCCGGCCCATCGGCACTTGCTTGTCGCGCGCGGCCAGGGCCGCCTGAAGGTTGTCCGGGTCGAACATCCGCGCCACGTTCTTCGCCACGCGGGGCGTGTCGATCAAGCCCGGGATGACGGTGTTCACGCGGATGCCGTCGGCGGCGTATTGCTGAGCCGCCATGCGCGCGAAGTGAATCACGGCGGCCTTGCTGACGCTGTAGGCCAGGTGCGGATAGCCGGTGTACCGGATGCCCGCGATGGACGACACCGTGACGATCGCGCCGCCGCCTTGCGCGCGCATCAACGGCGCCAGCAGGCGCGTGGCGATGAGCAGGCTGGTCACGTTCACTTGCTGGATGCGGTCCCAGTCTTCCAGCGAGATCTCTTCCGGTCCGCCCACTTTGCCGATGCCGGCGTTGGCTTGCAGGATGTCGATGCGCCCGTAGCGGCGCAGCGCGGCATCCACCGCGGCCTGCATCGCATCGGGGTCGGCCACGTCCGCCTGCACCGGCAAGGCGCTGCCGCCCGCCTGCTCCACTTCATGCGCGGCGTCTTCCGCGGCGGCCAGATGGGCGTCCAGCGCCACGATGGCCGCGCCTTGCCGCGCCAGGGTCACGCAACTGGCTTTGCCGATGCTCCAGCCGGTGGCCGACGCGCCGGCTCCTGCCACCAGGGCGATCTTGCCCGCCAGGCGGGTGTCGGCGGCGGCGGCCGTCATGCGGATTCCCCGCCGTCCTGCTGATGGGTCTTGCCCTTGCCCACGTATGGGATGGCGTGGTCGATGGTCTCCCAGATATAGCGGCCCGACGGGCTCTGCTGTTCTTCCGCCACGTGCGACACCAGCCCGGCCGCGCGCGAGATCACGGCGAATCCGCGCATCAGGTCGGTCGGCACGCCGATCTCGCTAAGCAGCGCCGCCACCGCGCCCGTGGCGTTGATGGTGATGTGTTTGCCATAGGTCTCGTCCACGGCCGCGGCCAGCAGACGCAGCGCCTTCACCGATGCGCCGTCCAGGTCCGGCTCGGCCTCGGCCAGCGCCAGCAGCTTGATCGAACGCGGGTCGTCGGGCTTGTGCAGGTGATGCCCGAAGCCGGGCAACGCGCGGCGCTGTTCGCGGAATTCACGCGCGATGGCCAGCGCTTCCGTCCGGCCATCCGCCGCCTGCTTGATGCGGTCCAGCAGCCGCGAGCAGTTCTCCATGGTGCCGACGAACTGGCTGCCCACCGCCATCAGGCCCGAGGCCACCGCGCCTTGCAGGTTTTCCGGCGCGCTCATGTAGATCAGGCGCGTGGCGATGGCGCTGGGCGTCATGCCGTGCTCCATCAGCGTCACCAGCACGGCGTCGACGATGCGCATGTCCACCGGGCGCGCGTCGCGGCCCAGGATTTGCATGATCATGACTTCGGTAAAGGTCTTCTTGCCGATCAGGTCTTCGACCAGGTCGACGTCGCGGTACGACATCCCCGTCAGGTGATGGGCGCAGAGGCGGGTTTCGGGCGTGTTCATGGCGTCTCCTTTTGCGCGGCGTCGCGCACGGCGTTTTTCAGGACCTTGCCGACGCTGGAGCGTGGCAGGCTGTCATGGATATGGAATTGCTTGGGCGTGGCCACGGGGCCCAGCAAGGCGCGCATGTGGGCCTTGAGCGCATCGGCGTCCGCCTGCGCGCCGGGGTGGAACTGCACGGCGGCGTGGACGGCTTCGCCCCACTTGTCATCCGGCAGCCCGAAGACCGAGCATTCATACACGGCGGGGTGCGAGGACAGCGCGTTCTCGACATCCACGGGATAGACGTTGAAGCCGCCGGTGATGATGACGTCGCGCAGGCGGTCCTTCAGGAACAGGTAGCCCCGCGCGTCGATCAGGCCGGTGTCGCCGGTATGCAGCCAGCCGTCGACCAGTGTTTCGGCGGTCTTCTCCGGCAGGCGCCAGTAACCCGTCATCGTCAGGTCGCCCTGCACCACGACTTCGCCGATCTCGCCGCGCGGCAGCAGCGCGCCGTCGGGGCCCATGATGGCCACGTCCGACAGCCAGGTCGCGCGGCCGACAGAGGCGCGGTTTTGCGGCGCCTCCAGGTCGGCGGGGCGCAGCACGGTGGCGATCTGGGGCGCCTCGGTCTGCCCGTAGGTGGTGCCCAGCACGGGGCCGAAGAAGTCGCGCGCGCGATCGATCTTTTCGGGTGGCATGGGCGCGCCGCCGTAGATCAGGTTGCGCAGGGCGGGAAAGTCCGCGCGCGACACGCCGTCCTGCGCCATGATCATGTAGATCAGCGTGGGCGGCATGAAGCTCAAGGTGCCGCCGCGCTCGCGAAACGCTGCCGTGATGGTCGCGGGGGTGACGGTGTCCAGCAGCAGGTGCGCGCCGCCGCAGGCCAGCACGGGCAAGAGATAGGTGCCCGTGCCGTGGGTGATGGGGGCCGACACCACGTAGCGGTCGTCGCGGGTCAGCGCCCAGCTGGCGATCTGGTTGATGATGCCGGCGTTCCAGGCGCGGTAGGGCTGCATCACGCCCTTGGGCAGGCCCGTGGTGCCGCCCGTGAATTTGATGGCTTGGGTGGCGTCGCGGGACAGCGCGTGGCGCACCGGCTCCTGGCCGGCGTATTCGCGCAGCAATGCGTCCAGGCGCAGGCTGCCGCCGTCTTCGCTGCCGCCACGCGGCGGGCTTTCCTGGCCGGCTTCCAGGTTGATCAGGGCGCTATCCGACGGCGGCGCCAAGGGCTCGCCGGCGTGGTCGACGATGACGATGGAAGGTTCGGTGGCATCCAGGATGCGGCCGATCTCGCGCGCGGTGCTGCGATAGTTGAGCGGCACCCAGACCTTGCCGCTGGCCAACACGGCCAGCAGCGCCAGGATATGCCGCGCCGAGTTGCCGGCGCAGATGGCGACCCGGGTCTGCGGCTCGGGATCCAGGCGCTGTAGCGCGGCCGCCAACGCCCGCGTGTCGGCCGCCAGTTGCGCATAGGTGACGGCGCCTTCGGGGCCGTCCAGCGCGACGCGTTCGGGATACTGCTCGGCCGCGCGGAAAAAGAAATCGATCGGGTACACCTGTGCTCCTTGGGTATTGGCAGGCCTTAGTTGGCCTTGAGGTCGGCGCGTTTGACGACGGCGCCCCATTTGCCGATTTCGCTATCGATCTTTTTCGCGAAGGTCTCGGGCGTATTGGGCTGGGCGGGCGCATAGAAGCCGGACTGTTGATAGGAGGCCTGCAGCGCGGGGCTGGCCAGCGCCTGGTTCAGCGCTTCGTTCAGGCGCGCGATGACAGGCGCGGGCGTGCCGGCGGGCGCGACCAGGCCGAACCACGATTCCACGTCGAAGCCGGGCAAGCCGGATTCGGCCAGCGTGGGCACGTCGGGCGTGGACGGCAGCCGCTGGGGCGACGTGACGCCGATGGCGCGCAGCTTGCCGGCCTGCACGTGGGGCAGCGACGACGGCAGGTTGTCGAACATGGAATCCACCTGGCCGCCCAGCAGGTCGGCCACGGCGGGGCCGCTGCCGCGGTACGGCACATGCAGGATGTCGGCGCCCGTTTCCATCTTGAACAGTTCGCACGACAGGTGGATGGACGAGCCGCTGCCAGACGACGCGCACGTCAGCTTGCCGGGGTGCTGCTTGGCGTAGGCGATGTATTCCTGCACGGTCTTGACCGGCACCTTGGGGTTGACGACCAGAATGTTGGGGATGGTCGCCACCAGGCCGATGGGCTTGAAATCCTTGATGAAGTCGTAGTTCAGCTGGCTGTACAACGTGCGGTTGATCGTGTTGGCGATGGACCCCATGTACAGCGTGTAGCCGTCGGCCGCGGCGCGTGACACGATTTCCGCCCCGATGTTGCTGTTGGCGCCAGTCTTGTTTTCGACCACGAAGGTCTGGCCCAGTGCTTCCGACAGCGACTTGGCCATCAGGCGGGCGACGATGTCGGTGGCGCCGCCTGCGGCGTAGCCCACGACAAGGGTCACGGGCCGTTCGGGATACGGCTTGGCCGCAAGGGCAGGGGTGCCAAGGGTCAGCGCGCCGCCCAGGGCCGTCGCCAGGGCCGCCAGCCGACTGGTAAGTGTCTTCATTGTTGTCTCCGTCCTGTTTGTCTAATATTTGGACAGATCTTTGTCTGCCCGATTTCATATTGGGCTTTGATAGGGCGGTCATCAACGCAACGTGTCCAAAATATGAACAAGCCGGATCTGGAAGCATCGGGGCCCGTCGTGCTGCGCCGCGGCTTGCGGGTGTTGGGCGTATTGCGCCAGGCGGGGGCTGCGGGCCTGCACGTGGTGGACATCGCGCGGGCGGCGGGCATGCAGCGGTCCACCGCCTATCGCTACCTGGATGTGCTGGTGGAAGAGGGCTATGCGCTGCGCGAGTCCGAGGCGCCGCGTTGGCGCATCGCGGAACTGGGCGTGATGATGGCGGGCGATCCGCACGCGCAGGCGGTGCGCGGGCTGCGTCCGGTGCTGCGCCAGATCAGCGATGTGACCGGCGATTCCGCGTTCCTCATCTGCCGGGCGGCGAACGATTCGTTATGCCTGCACCGCGAAGTGGGCAACTACCCGGTGCAGGTGCTGGCGGTGACGATCGGGCACCGTCAACCGCTGGGCGTGGGGGCGGCGGGGCTGGCGCTGCTGGCAGCGTTGCCGCCGGCTGAAGCCGATGAGGTCGTGGCGCAGAACGAGCAGGCGCTGCGCGCCTACGGCGGCATGACCGGCGTGCAGATGCGGCGGTTGGTCGAGAACACGCGGGATCGGGGCTGGTCGGTGGTGGGCAACGCCGCGGTGCCGGGCGTGCTGGGCGTGGGCGTGGCGTTGTGCGACGCGGGCGGCTACCCGCGCCTGGCGGTCAGCGTGTCCAGCCTGATCGACCGGATGCAGGCGCCGCGCCAGCGCAGCATCGCGGAATTGATCCGCGGCCAGCTGGCGCAGGACGAGGTCAGGCGGCTGCCGGGGGCGGCGCCCGGTACGTCTTCTGGTAGTGCACGGTGAAGGTGTTGAACGCGTCCAGCGCCTTCTTCGGGTCGTGCCCGGCCTTGACCAGGAAGCTGTTGAAGCCCACGCGCGCCTGGTAGTGGATGGTGTCGATCATCACGTCGCCCACCGCGCGCAGTTCGCCCGTCCATTGGTACTGGGTGCGCAGCAGTTGGGCCAGCGAATAGCCTCGGCCGTCGGTGTAGTTGGGGAAGTCCACCGCGATGAAGGCGATGCCGGCGGGGTCCAGCGTGCCGTCGGGCTCGGCCAGCTCGCGCAGGTCGGCATCGGGTTCCAGTCGCACGGCGACGGGGTGCCGATGGCGGCGCAAGGTCGCGCGGGAGGCTTTCCAGACAGAAAGGGGTACGATCCAGCCGGGTTCGTCGCTGGGCACCTGGCCTTCGGCGGCGACTTCCGGTTCGGGAACGAACGGCCGCGCCGTGTCGGCTTGCAGGCGGCCGTCAAGGATCAGGTGCGGGCCGGGAGCGTCGTGGGCGTACAGGTCAGGCATGGGCGGGCTCGGCGCTTTGTGCGGGTTTGGCGAAGGCGGGATCGGCGTATACGTCCTGCTTGAAGGGGTCGATGCCGACGCGGTCCACCACGTCGATGAAGCGTTCGATTTCGCTGTCGCGCAGGCCCAGATAGGTGCGGATCAGGCGGTCGACCACGCCGGGCACCTGATCGCGGGCGAACGACGGGCCGATGATGCGGCCCACGGCGGCACCGCCGCCGCGCGTGGATTCCAGGTCGGGCAGGGGCTTGGCGGCGCCGTTCTGGCGGCCCCCCAGCGTGACCTGATACCACTCTTCGCCCGCCTTATCGACGCCCAGGATGCCGATGTGCCCCACATGGTGGTGGCCACAGGAATTGATGCAACCCGAGATGTTCAAGTCCAGTTCGCCGATCTCGAACAGGTAGTCCAGGTCGTCGAATTGGCGCTGGATGGCTTCGGCGACAGGGATGGAAACTGCATTGGCCAGGGCGCAGAAGTCCCCGCCCGGACAGGCGATGATGTTGGTCAGCAGGCCGATGTTGGGCGTGGCCAGGTTCAGCGCTTCCAGCTTCTGCCAAAGCTCGTGCAACTGGGCGCGGCGCACGTCGGCCAAGATCAGGTTCTGCTCGTGCGAGACGCGCAGTTCGCCGAAGCCATAGGCGTCGGCCAGGTCTGCCACGGCGTCCATTTGGTCGGCGGTGATGTCGCCAGGCGGCACGCCGGTGGGCTTGAGCGAAACGGTGACGGCGGCGTAGCCCGCGACTTTGTGCGCGTGCACGTTGGTGCGCAGCCAGCGCGCAAAGCGCTTGTCGTCGGCGGCAAGCGCGTCGGTGTTGTCGGCGTCGGTGGCGGCGGCAGCGTCGTATTGCGGCCAGACGAAGCGGGCCTTGATGCTGTCGACGAATTCCTGGGTGATGGTGTCGGGGCCGCCCTTGATGAGCTGCCATTGTTCATCGACCTGCTTTGCGTAGACCTCGGGCGTCAGGTCCTTGACCAGGATCTTGATGCGCGCCTTGTACTTGTTGTCGCGGCGGCCGTGCAGGTTGTAGACCCGCAGCGCGGCCTGCATGTAGGTCAGCAGGTCTTGCCATTCGACGAAGGGGTTGATCAGTTTGCCGACGATGGGCGTGCGGCCCATGCCGCCGCCCACCCAGACGCGGAAGCCCAGCTTGCCGTCGCGTTCAACGGCTTGCAGGCCGATGTCGTGCACGCCGACCGCGGCGCGGTCTTGCACGGCGCCGCTGACGGCGATCTTGAACTTGCGTGGCAGGAAGGCGAATTCCGGGTGCAGCGTGGACCACTGGCGAATGATCTCGCACCAGACGAGCGGGTCGACGAGTTCGTCCGGCGCGACACCGGCGAAGTGGTCGGTCGTGGTGTTGCGGATGCAGTTGCCGCTGGTCTGGATGGCGTGCATCTGGACGGTGGCGAGTTCCGCCAGGATGTCCGGCACGTCTTCCAGGCGGGGCCAGTTGAACTGGATGTTCTGGCGGGTGCTGAAGTGGCCATAGCCGCGGTCCCACTTGCGCGCGATGTGCGCCAGGGTACGCAGTTGGCGCGACGCCAGCATGCCGTAGGGGATGGCCACGCGCAGCATGGGCGCGTGGCGTTGGATGTACAGGCCGTTCTGCAGGCGCAGAACGCGGAATTCATCTTCGGTAAGCTGGCCGTCGAGGAAGCGGCGCGTCTGATCGGCGAACTGCGCCACACGCTGCTCGACAAGCTGCTGGTCGACGGGGTCATACACGTACATGTCTACTGCCCTTGAAGTCTTCTCGGTCTGAGTCCCTTCACGCCCGGCGCCGAGCGGCGGGAAAAGGGGATTCATAACCGTAACAGGCAGCAGACATCAGCGTCTAAGTCATTCTCGTAATAAGGAAATAAGGCCCCCACGCTGCGCACGCTTCGCGCGCTTGCTGCCCCCCGAGGGGGCGCTTCCCCCCTTGGGGCGGCCCGGCGGGGGGAAGAGGCCCCCACGCTGCGTCTGGAGCGCTTACAGCGCCGCATTCACCGCCCAACGCGCCACGAAGACCAGGATAACCACCAGGCACGCGGCCAATAGCAGCCCGGTGGCGATCAGGGGGCCGGGTTTGTTGTGGGCGATGTCGGCCTGATAGCCGCGGCCGCGGCGCACGCCGAAAAAACCCCAGAGCACGGAGCGGACCGTGCGCAGGAAACTAAGCATATGCGCCTCCTGGCGGATAAAGGGGAGTGGGCACTGTAGGCCGTGCCGCCTTTCGCAGACAGAGGCAGATCCGCGTCAACCGACCATATCAGACGAGGGCGCCCCGGGCGCGCCGATGCCCCGGACGATATGGTCCAGCAGTTCGCGGGCGGCAGGCGAGATATGACGCCCCGCGCGGCTCAGCACATGCAGGCTGCCCTGGTTCAGGATCGGGTTGGCCAGCGGCAGGCTGGCCAACCGCTGCGCCCGCATGTCCGCGGTGACGGCGATGGGGGGCGTCAGCGCATAGCCGATGCCGGCCGCGGCGAACTGCCATAGCGCCTTGAACGAAGACGTCGTGAGCACATTGCGCAATCGCACCTGCTCGCTGATCTCGGCGGCCTGTATATGTTGGCGCACGCCAAACCCCTCCTGCATGGACGCGCCCGGATGGTCGGCCAGATCGGTCAGCAGCAGGGGGCGGTTCAGCCGGGTCAGCGGATGGTCCTGGCGCACGATGGCGCGGATGGGTTCGGGGCGCGAGTAATGGGTGCGCAGGCGGGCATCGTTGGGCGGTTGGAACACCAACCCTATATAGGCGCGGTCGTCCACGATGCGCTGCACGATCTCGGAGGTGCGGGCCACGTCGATATCCAGCGTGACCTCGGGGTGGCTGCGCCAGTAGCCGGGCAGCACGCGGTCGAACATCAGTTCAACGAAGCCTTCGCCCAGCACCAGGTCGATATGGCCCCGTTCGGCCTTGCGCAAGCTGTCGATCTCGGAAAAGAAGCTCTCCTGGATGTTCTGCTGGCGTTTCACGTAGCGGGCCAGGATGTGACCGGCATCGGTGGGCACCACGCCGCGCCCGCGGCGCTCGAACAGCGCCATGCCGCAGTCGCGTTCCAGCGCGGCGATGGCGCGGCTGACGGCGGACGGGTCCATGTCCAGCACTTCGGCGGCGCCGCGCACCGATCCGCGGCTCATGACCTGCATGAAATAGTGGGTGCGGCGGGCGTCGAGTTTTTCATCCATGGCGGGGCTCTTCAAAGCGGAGTGCGGCGGGATATCCACAGCGTCGACCTGGGGTTTACCCGTAAAATATCGGATACCTTGCAAAATTTTCCCAGGAAAAGGCTGTCCGTTGCATTTTACGCAACGCTAATGCGCAGGTGGTGTCATGGTTGCCCGCAAGGCCGCCGGGCGAAAATCGCGCCTGCTGCCCGCGCCGCCGTCGTCACGCGCCGGCGCGCCGCTACGAAAACTTATTCACGTTCATCAGGGGAATTCGATGTCTCACGCCAGCGTCAGCCTGGCCGCGCCCTCCATGCCGCTATCCGCCCGCATTCGCATGCTGGCCGCCATTTTGCTGGTGGTCGGTATTTCCGAAGCGATCGGCAGCGTCACCTTCGCGGTGGGCCCGGGCAAGATCGTTCTGCAACCGATGCTTTGGGCGATCTTCATCGGCGCCATCGTGGCCGCGTTCGGCCAGCGCCTGCCGGCAGGTTCGGGCATCGACAAGGCCATGCAGACCCGCATCAGCGGCTATCTGCAATACGCCCTGCTGCCGTTCCTGGCGAAGCTGGGCCTGATGGTCGGTGGATCGCTGCCGCAGGTGCGCGAAGCCGGTTGGGCCCTGGTGTTCCAGGAATTCGGCCACTTCTTCGGCACGATGGTCATCGGCTTGCCGCTGGCCCTGCTGCTGGGCATCAAGCGCGAAGCCATCGGCGCCACCTTCTCGGTGGGCCGCGAGCCCAGCCTGGCCATCATCGGCGAACGCTACGGCATGAATTCGCCGGAAGGCCGCGGCGTGATGGCCGAGTACATCACGGGCACGGTGATCGGCGCGCTGTTCGTCGCGCTGATGGCCGGCTTCATCACCAGCCTGAACATCTTTGATCCGCGTTCGCTCGCCATGGGCGCCGGCGTGGGCTCGGGCAGCATGATGGCGGCCGGCGTGGGCGCCATCGCCTCGCAGCAGACGCCGGAAATGGCGCATCAAGTGGCCGCGCTGGCCGCTGCCGCCAACTTGCTGACGACCGTGGTCGGCGTGTACTTCACGCTGTTCATCTCGCTGCCCACGACCATCTTCCTGTACGGCAAGCTGGAACCCGTGCTGGGCCGCTTCGCGCGCGGCAAGGCCTCGGAAGCCAAGGTCGACGACAGCGTGTCCGAAGACGTGCCGGCGCATGGCGCAAAAATGGGCTTCGGTGACCGCCTGACCGCCTATATGGTTTGCGGCCTGTTCGCGCTGGTGGGCAACCGCCTGGGCTACAACGTGCCGTTCATGGACGCGCTGCCCGGCATGGGCATCATTATCCTGCTGGTGGTCCTGACCGACCTGATCCTGCGCGTGGTGCCCAAGCTGCCGGCCGTGGCCGTGTTGTCGCTGATCGCCATGACGGCGGGCTGCCCCGGCGTGCTGCCGTACTCGGACCAGATCATCGCTGCCGTCGGCAAGGTGAACTTCCTGCCGTTCACGACCGTCATCCTGGCCATGGCCGGTCTGTCGATCCTGAAAGACCTGCCTGCGTTCCGCAAGCTGGGCTGGAAGATAGTGGTTGTGTCCCTGGCCGCCAACGCCGGCACGTTCATGGGCGCGACGATGATCGCGGAATTCTTCCACTGATCGTGCGGGCCTGAACGTCGGCCGACAAAAAAAGAGCCGCCTGGAAATGAACTGACCCCCGAAAGTTGGACGTAGATCCAACCTTCGGGGGTTTTTACATGGCGAAGTACGACGTGCACTTCAAGTTGGACGCGGTTAGGAGATACCTGGCGCAAGAAGGGGGCAGCAAGGCGATCGCTGCCTCATTGGGGATTGACCAGTCGCACCTGCGGCGATGGATCGCGGCATACCAGAGCCATGGGCAGGCTGGTCTGGCTAAGAAGCGCAGCCACTATGACGCGCAGTTCAAGTTGCGTGTTTTGAGCCACGCCCGCCGAGAGGGGTTGTCCGATCGCGAGGTGGCCGGGCTCTATGACATTCGCGGTGCTGGCTCTATAGGCAGGTGGCGGGCTCAGTATGATGGACACGGAATGGGAGCGTTGGAACCCAAGCCGAAAGGAAGAAAAGCCATGCCGCATAAGCCCCCGCCCGAGCCCGTATCTGAGGAGATGACGCTGGAAGAGCTCCAAAAGGAGTTGGCGTATCTGCGCGCGGAGAACGACTATCTAAAAAAAATGAAGGCCTTAATCGAAGCGGAAAAGACCAAAGCGCACGCTGGAAAGCGCAAGTGGTCCAAGGATTAAGGCCCAAGCATCCGCTCGAACTGCTGCTACGAGCAGCGAAGCTCTCGCGCAGCACGTTCTACTACCAATTGAAGGCGCAGGCCGCCGTGGACTCGTACGCCGAGCTCAAGCAGCGCATCGGCGCAGTCTACGCACGCCACAAGGGCCGCTATGGCTACCGCCGGATCACGGCGGTGCTGCGTCAGGCGGGCGAACTGGTGAACCACAAGACGGTGCAGAAGCTGATGCAGATGCTGGGCTTGAAGTCGCTCGTGCGCGCCAAGAAGTACCGTTCGTATCGAGGGCAGTCGCATCACGTCGCGGCAAACGTGTTGGCACGTGACTTCCAGGCCGAGCGTCCGAACGAGAAGTGGGTCACCGACGTGACCGAGTTCAACGTGCATGGCGAGAAGCTGTACCTGTCACCGGTGATGGACCTGTGCACCGGCGAGATCGTGGCCTACGAGACCAGCCGTCGGCCGGTGTTCAAGCTCGTGGGCAGCATGTTGAAGAAGGCGCTGGCGCGGTTGCGGCCGACCGAGCGCCCCGTGCTGCACTCCGACCAGGGCTGGCAATACCAGCAGCCCATCTACCGGCGGATGCTGGCGGC